>Ga0334886_1001472_pt1 | contig 27420 bp, 20 predicted proteins | sample GraSluR1_MG_9_FD_207232 | JGI IMG/M metagenome (GOLD analysis project Ga0334886, IMG submission 207232) | Sludge microbial communities from methane-producing bioreactor in Wageningen University, Netherlands - Granular Sludge_27_06-R1 | ecosystem: Engineered > Bioreactor > Anaerobic >... | reverse complement strand
CCGGGTGATGTCATACTGTTAACGGCGGGAACCAAGGTCCCGGCAGATGCGCGCCTGATTGAGGTGGCAAATCTTGAAGTTGAGGAAGCCATGTTGACTGGTGAGAGCCTCAGCGTGCGCAAGACAGTTGAACCATTGTCGGGCAATCTGGATGTGGCAGAACGAACCAACCTGGTGTTCGGTGGCACGATCATCACCAATGGCCGCGGCCGGGCGGTGGTGTATGCCACGGGCAAAGAGACCCAGATGGGGAAAATTGCAACTTTAATTCAAGAAACAGAAAAGGTCATCTCTCCGCTGCAGCAGCAAACCGCAAAACTTGGAAAAATTCTTGGCATTTATGCACTCGGTATCGCCGTGGTGACCATGCTTTTGGGTTGGATATTACAACTCGAACTGCAGGAGATTTTTATGTACGCCTTGGCTTCAGCGGTGTCTTCTATCCCTGAGGGGCTGCCTGCTGTGATGAGTATTGCTCTGGCAATCGGTGTGAATCGCATGGCAAAGAGAAATGCCATTATCCGCCGTCTGCCCGCTGTTGATACACTCGGTGCGGCCAGTGTGATCTGCACAGATAAGACCGGTACACTTACCACCAACCAGATGACTGTTCAGCAAATTCTGACCGGTGGAAAGGTGGTTCATCTCACCGGCTCTGGATTCGATCCGAAAGGTAATTTTTTGCTGGATGATGAGGAAATTGACCCAACAGACCATCCCGATTTGGATCTGGCACTGCACATTGGTGCGTTGTGCAATGACTCAAGGCTTGTAAAGAATAAGGAAAATGATGACAATCGGTGGGAGATTTTCGGTGATCCGACCGAAGGCGCGTTAATTGTGGCTGCCGCCAAAACCGGCCACCATAAGGAGTATTTAGAAAAAGAATACCATCGAGTAGACGAACTGCCCTTTTCTTCAAAAACACGTTTTATGGCCACTTTCCATAAAGGTGAAGATGGCAAAATTTTCGTTTTTGTCAAAGGCGCTCCCGAGACGATCCTGCAGCGCTGCCCGCAGATCCAGGACAATGGCGAGGCGCGGGCATTGTCCGATGGTGACCGTGAATTGATCGACGAACACAATCACCGCATGGCAGAAGAAGCCCTACGGGTATTGGGGCTGGCCTACCAGATCATAAAGCCTGAAGAGATTGATGACTTTAAAGAATCGTTGGAATATGAGCACGAAGCCGAATTAATCTTCGTTGGTCTGGCTGGTATGATGGATCCGCCGCGAGCAGAAGTACCGGGAGCAGTGAAGCTTTGCCAGGATGCTGGCGTGCGGGTGATCATGGCGACGGGTGATCACAAGATCACCGGCAAGGCTATTGCCGAGCAGGTCGGCATATTGAAGGAAGGTGACCTGGTCTTCACCGGCCATGAAGTGGATGACATGAGTGATGACGAATTGGATGAATCACTGAAAAAAGCCACTGTGTTTGCACGCGTAGCGCCAGAGCACAAACATCGCATCGTGGAATCCTTGCAGCGGTTGGGGCACGTGGTTGCCATGACCGGTGACGGGGTCAATGACGCGCCAGCGCTGCAGGCCGCCCAGATCGGCATTGCCATGGGCATCACGGGAACAGATGTGACCAAAGAAGTGGCAGAAATGGTGTTGGCTGATGATAACTTTGCCAGCATTGTGGCCGCGGTTGAAGAAGGCCGTGTGATGTTCATGAATGTGCGCAAGGTGGTCAAGTTCCTGCTGGCTACCAATATCGGTGAGAACCTGACCTTACTGCCTGCGCTGGTTTTGTTTGCCCCTGACCTGATCATCTCACCGGTGCAAATTTTGTTCGTAAACCTGGTGACCGATGGCATTCTGGACATTACGTTGGCGATGGAACCCAAAGAAAACGATGTGATGGCAGAACCGCCGCGCAAACCGGATGCACGCATCATCAATAAGGAAATTGTTTTGAATATCATCTTTGTGGGCTTGTTCATGGCAGTTGGCACATTGCTGATGGCGTATAACAGCCGTCAACATGGCAGCCTGGCCTACACCCAGACCAAGGTGTTCACCACTCTGGCGATGTTCCAGGTGTTCAACTCCTTCAACTGCCGTTCACGCGACAAATCTGTGTTTCAGCTGGGATTCTTCAAGAACCCCTATTTGTTCATAGCGATTATCGCTTCCATACTGCTTCAAATTGCGGCTGTGTATGTGCCTTTCATGCAGACCGCGCTGGGCACTGCCCCCCTGAGACTGGAAGACTGGGGATCGATTTTCCTGGTATCCAGTTCAGTCTTTATCGCTGATGAAATCCGCAAATTGATTTCGCGCCAGGTGAAAGCCCGAAAAACAGCCTGACGACTGATCTCGGTCAATAACTAAAAGGGGCTCCCTCCATTTCGAGGGAGCCCCTTTTTTCTATCATATGTTTGAGTCTTTTCAACCGATATGGTCAAGGAATACCTTGAGAAATTCTTCGGGTTTTTCAATGTGACAACCGTGTCCGGCGTCGGCAATGACATATTCTTTGTAACTGCCGCCATTGTCTTTGTAGCGCTCCAGTACATATCGCATCTGGCTCACCATCGGCTGGGGAGGGTATACCTCGTCGCCGGGCCAACCCGGCACAAAACCGAGTTTACCAAGCGCACCCAGGTCAAACATCGAGTTGTCGGAGACGATCTGGTCGGCATCGCCGCGAATCCATAGAAGGGGGAATTTGGGGCTCATCTCAGCGATTCCGCAGGCATTGAAATGTTTGGGTGAAGTGGCATTAATGGGTCCCCAGTTGCCGGGTGCTACGTTGGGCCAGTTCTCCGAAGGTACCATGTCGCCGGGGTATTTCTGATCCCCCATTTTTTCCAGCAGGGCAGCCGAGAGGAATTCTTCTTCACGATCAGGTTGGAAGGGGGGGTTGTAGTAGAAAGCAGCGATCACGTTGCGTGGCGAGTTAGGACTCTCGGCGCTGCGGTCGCCTTCTTTGATGAGCTGTACGAACTCAGGGTTGACCGTGCCACCGCCTGAGCCGGCGCAATCAGCAAAACATGGCTGCCCTTCTTCGCCTTTGGTACCTCCGAAGCCGAAGGGGCTTACTGGGCAGAGGAAAGTAAGGGTGCGAACCAAAGCTGGATAATCCATCGCGAATTGCATCAAGACGGCAGATCCCAAGGACCAGCCGATAAGGTGCGCTGGTTTGTCACCGAGTGTATCAGACAGGGCTTTGAGATCATCGGACCAGTCCCGTGCGCCGCGGGTGGCATCGATCAGCAGGTCTTCGGTGTCTCCGTAGCCACGCAGGTCTGGCGCAATGCAGCGATAGGTTTCGGGCATCATCAGCATGGTTTCTTCCCAGAAGGTGGCGGCAGAAAAGTTGCCATGCACAAATACCACGGGGATGCCGTCCTCGGGTCCGCTGAACAAGACATGGGTGTTGATGCGGTCAGTAGCGACCATCTTTGAAGTGATCCCTTCAAGGGTTGGAACAGTTGCCATCAGTTATTTTCCTCCTGGATTTAAAAATGTGAACGAGTGTGTGTTGCTTTTAGTGTAGCACCAAACCCGGTTGTGGAAAATAGGTGTATAGGAATTAACCAAAAAAAACCGCAGGCAATTGGCCTGCGGTGATGGGAACGCTGGGACTCGAACCCAGGACCTCACGGATGTGAACCGTGCGCTCTAACCAACTGAGCCACGCTCCCTTTTGTATCAGGCATTATAAATCAAGTCAGCGGTTCTATCAAGGGAGGAAAACCACTGTTTTCAGACCCCGCTAAAGGCGCTGAAACCGCCGTCGATGGGCACCACGATACCGGTGACAAAGCGCGACGCCGGCGCAAGCAGCCACAACACTGCCCCGACCAGTTCCTCAGGGTCGCCGAAGCGTGCCATGGGGGTGTGGTCGATGATCGAACGGCCGCGCGGCGTCAATGCACCGCTTTCTTCTTCTGTCAACAAGAATCGGTTCTGCTCGGTGAGGAAGAAACCCGGGGCGATGGCGTTCACGCGGATGTGGGGTGAGTATTCCTGCGCCATGTGCACGGACAGCCATTGGGTGAAGTTGTTGATGCCGGCTTTGGCGGCGGAGTAGGCGGGGATGCGGGTAAGGGGGGTGAAGGCAGCCATGGAAGACACATTGATGATCACACCGCTTTTTTGCTGTGCCATGCTCTTGCCGAAGATTTGCGAGGGGAGGATGGAGCCGAGGATGTTCAGGTCAAAGACGCCCTGCAAGGCATCCTGCGGCAGGTCAAAGAATGACAGATCGGCGTTGGTGGAGGCGTCTTTACGGTTGCCGCCCGCGGCGTTGATAAGGGCGTCCACGCGCTGCCAGCGTTCAAGGATGGTGTTTGCGGCGGTTTCGATAGAATATTTATCAAGGACATCGCAGGCAATTGCCATGGCTTCTCCGCCGTCAGCCATGATCTGGTCTGCCACCTGTTGGCAGCGTGCAAGGCTGCGCGCCATGATAACTACTTTGGCGCCGGCGTTTGCCAGGGCGCTGGCGGTAACACTGCCCAGCACGCCGGATCCGCCAGTGATGGCGATTACCTGGTTTTTGATGTCAAATTGCGTGTATACATTTTTCATGATATTTCTCCTTAGCGAGTGAATGGTTGCAGGTGTTTGACGAAGTGTGCCCGCAAGACTTCGTGGTATGCTGCTTCGCGTTGATCAAGGCGGTTCAACAATTCCCCGCCGAATTGCGCCAGGACTGACCCAAAGCTGACGTGCAGCACCTGACGCATGTCGAACTGGTCTAACAACGCTGGCAGTTGTTCATCTGATAGTTTGTTCAGCGCTGGAACCTTGGTCAATTCTGCGCTGACATGATAACTGGCGCGTTCTACCAAATAACGATCAATGGAGAACTGGCTGATATCGCGGAAGAAATCCGGCGCATGGATTGCCATCACGCGCAGGGCTTCTAAATAACTGGTACCGGCGGTCTTGAGATGCACTTTGCCTTCGGTGTGACGGGCAAACAGCGGGTAGAGGGAGAATTTATCGGAGCCGGAGTGAATGGAGAGTTTGTAGGTGCCGAAGTATTTCTGCACGGCGGCGTGTTTTTGCAGTTCCTGTTCGAACACCGCGAGATCCCCAATGTAATCAACGCCTTTTTCGAAACCGCCCACGAAGCGGGGCGCCATGCTGACGAATTGCACGCCCAGCCGGTTCAATTCACTTACGATGAAGTAATGTTCGAGGGGCGAGGTGGGCGTTGCAGTTTCATCCACCGAAATCTCCATTTCCCAGGGCTGTTCCTTGACGCAGGCTTGTGCCTGATCATACATTCTTCTGGCATGGGCGATGGCTGCACCGTATTTGCAGAGCGCACGCAGCAGGTCAAGCCGATTGAAGTAGATATCGAAGTCACTCAAGGAGATGGTTTTGTTGAGGTAGCGTTTGGTGACATCATCAAGAGAGGTTTCGAGGGTGTCCCAGGGCAGAGATTGGGCCTTCATTTCGAGCATGACGATGGAGGCGGTGTGGGCTTCATTGTCAACATAGTCGAATGGGTCGACGGTGAAGAAGGTATAGCCGGCTTTGCCGCACTCGATGACATCATCGAGGGTTTTCAGGTGGTCAGCATCAGCCGCCCAGGGTTTGTTCCAACCCGCCTGAAAGATGCCCCACAGGGCATCATCCATCACCTTGCGCGGCGGGCGCAGGGTGCGGGCGTTCTCACGCATCGATTGCTGCGCGAAGATGGGAGCGATACCGCCGCCTACATGATTGAAGGCGGCAATGTGTCCGGGGGTGGCACAGCCGAGACGGTCGCCGGTACCGGCAGAAGTATGCAGTCCAAGCGTGGTTGGGCGCAGCCAGGGGAATTTTTTGCGCAAGTGGTTGGCGTTCACATCGCTGAGTGGTCCGACCAAGAGATTGTCATGCCAATCGCCCTGCCAACGCGTGGTGTCTTTGCCTTCCACCACAAATACCTTTTGCCCGGTTTCATTGCGGGCAAGATAATAGCGGGTACTGTTTTTTTTGTGTACAGAATTTTCGTATATTTCCAGATTCATTGGTTTACCTCATTCAAAATGATAGGCGCGTTTGGCAAGTCTGCAGGCAAAGTCTGCAGCGATCTCAGGGGCGTCCTCTTCATCAATACGGCCTTGCAGGACCATGCCCGCCAGCCAGTCACAGCTAACCCGGCGCCAGACATCGTGGCGCGCAGGGATCGAGAGAAATGCACGCGTATCGTCGTTGAACCCGGCGGTGTTATAGAAGCCAGCGGTTTCGAGGATCTGGTCAAAGTAACGGCGCATACCGTTGGGACTGTCGTGGAACCACCAGGGCGGTCCGACTTTGAGGGAGGGATAGACTCCTGCCAGGGTGGCAAGTTCGCGCGAATACACGTCTTCATCTACGGTGAAGAGAATGATATTAAGGCGCGGGTCAGTGCCATACTGATCCAGCAGCGGTTTCAGATTTTGGGTGAATTCGCTGGCAATGGGGATATCAGCGCCTTTGTCACGACCGAAGGTGTGGAAGATGTACGGGTTGTGATTTCGCAAGGCCCCCACATGGATTTGCATCACCATACCATCTTCGATGGACATATGCGCCATTTCGATCAACATATGGCCGGTGAAGGCGGCCTCTTCCTGTGGTGAAGCCACGCCCGCCAGTGCATGGCGGAAGATGGTGCCTGCTTCGGCTTCAGAGAGTGGGTTGGTGTAGGCGGTCAGTACGCCGTGATCGGTGGCATGCGCCCCCATCTGTTTAAAAAACCCTCTTCTCTGCTGTAAAGCCTGTAGAAACGAGTTAAAATTTACGACATCAATCCCCGATACCTGCGCGAGTTGTTCCACCTGGCGCAACCAATCCGGCGCACAGATATTGATCAAGGCATCGGGGCGGGAGGTCGGAAATATGTTGTGCTCGAAACCTTGCCTGCGCATGGTTTGCAAGTCAGCGAGGGTGTCGGTGGCAGCGTCGGTGGTGCAAAGGACTTCAATATTCAATGAGGCTAATAACTGTCTTGGTTGAAACTCAGGACTGTTCAAACGATCCTGGATGTGGTCATAGATTTTTTGGGCATTCTCGCCAGTTAAGCGTTCCTGAACGCCAAGATTTACATGCAACGCATGGTCGATCCAGCCACCAGAGGGGGTACCGCGGAAAAGGTAGTAGTTGTCGGCAAAGATCTGCCAGATTTTACGGTGGTCTTGCTCAACAGATCCGCCATCGATTCGTGGGATACCGAGTGATTCCAGCGGGATTCCCTGAGAATACAACATGCGGAAGACATAATGGTCAGGAATGATGAAGAGATCTGTGGGGGTGCCAAAAGTGGCATCTGGACGGCTAAACAAAGCAGGATCGACATGGCCATGCGGGCTGATGATGGGCAGGTCTTTGACCAGTTCGTAGAGTTGGCGCGCCAGGTTGCGCTGGTCATGGTTAACAGAGAAGTAACGGTCCGGGTTCAATTGGTAAGGCATAAGGTTCTCCATTCAAAAGTCAGGGGCAGGATTCACGTATGATCAGTTTCGGGGTGAAAGTGCGGGTTTCGGGCGTCATTGATGGTTCTTCCATCATAGATAACATCATGTCGATGGCGGCTTCGCCCAAGGATTGTTTGGGGATGTCGACGGTGGTCAATGATGGAATGAGCAGCGAACTGAGGGAGATATTGTCGTGGCTGATGATGCTGAGTTGATCCGGAATAGAGATACCCAGCTCTTTGCAGGCACGCAAAACACCGGCAGTGCGCACATCGTTATACACCAACAAAGCGGTGATTTCGGGATGATCGCACAGCAGTCTTCTGGCGGCGTGATAACCGCTTTCAATGTGGGCGTCTGTGTGCTGCTGGTAGGCGGGAATTAGTGGAATACCGCTATCATGCAGGGCAGACTGATAACCTCGCTGGCGCAGCTGGCTGGAGCGGGCATAGGGCAGGCCCAATAGGAAGGCGATATCTTTATGCCCCCCCTGGTTGATGAGGTGCATCGTAGCTGTATAAGTACCGTTGAAATCGTCGATGACCACGTTACCGGCGTTGGGGTGGGGGAATAGCCGGTTGATCAAAACCACCGGCCGTGTGCGCTGGCAGATGTCGGTTAGCTGCTCATCGGTCATGCGGGAAGAAAGCAGGATCAACCCATCAATCCAGGCGCTGAATAATGATTGAATCTTGGCATATTCGGTTTCAGGGTCTTCATCGGTGGAACACAGCAGCAATTGATAGCCGTACTGGCTGGCTTTGGTTTCTATGCCACGAAGGACGGTGGCATAAAACTCGTTATCCACACTGGGCAGCACCACGCCCAGGGTACGGGTTTGCTGGCTGGCGCTTGCCAGTCCGCGGGCAAGGCGTGATGGTTGATACCCTAATTCGGCGGCGATGGTTAGAATGCGCTGTCGGGTGGCGCCACTGATGCCGTCCAGGTCATTAATGGCACGTGACACCGTCTGGCGGGAGACACCCGCTGCCGCTGCAACATCATCTATGGTTATTTTTTTGTCTAGCATCATACACCTTGTTTACGTGAGCGCTCACGTAAACAAGGTGATGGTATCAAATTGGGTTCTGGCTGTCAAGATGGCGGCCAGATGGGAAAAATATGCGGTTATTTTGAAGACGGCGGGAGACGGAAACCAATTGCCTGGTATGCACTCAGCAGGTTCATGTCTGTGTAGAGAGCGCATTTTCGGCTGATGTGTTCACACCAGGAATAATCGTCATAGGTGCAGTTCTCCTTTCGGACACCTTTCAGGGAGATCATGGCATCCATCTTGCGGTAATATCCCTGCTCAAGATAGCCTTCATCCATTTGCTGCATGGCGTGTTCGATTTGATCATCGTTCATTTTCGGATAGGAACCCTCAAAACAGGTGAATTCCATGGGATAACGTGGGCGGGGAGGGAATTGCTCTTCCCATTCTTGCGCATAGCCAATGGCAAGGCTGACAACGGGGAAAACACGATCCGGTAGTTTGTATTTCTTTTTGATGGCGGGGGCAATGAAGGGGGTCACGCCCACGTAACAACTGGCTAAGCCCAGACTTTCCGCAGCGATGACCATATTCTGCGCCATGTAGGCAGCATCCTGCACGCCGAATATCAATAGCTGCATATCATCCACTTGTATCTGCCAACCGCGCTTTTCGGCGATCAATGCCATGCGATGCACATCGTAACAAATGACAAACCACAAAGGGGCATGGAAGCTGTTCTTCCCGCTGCGGTCGAGGATCATATCGCCTAACTGGTAAGCAAAAGGCGCTTGCTGGCCGGCAGTCACAATGGTTTCGATCACTTCCTCCGATGGCATTTCCTTCATGAACTTGCGCACGGACTTTCTTTTCATCAACGTATCGATCACGGGGTTGTGTATCATGGTCTCCTCCTGTTTTTTTCTTCATTGTACCGGATATGGTGGGAATACATAGGAGTGATGGCTTCATTGTGGGGGTCTGTGTGCTGTATAATGATTGAAAATTCAAGAAAACATGGATTCAACATGAAACAATTGCTGCAGAATATGAAGGATGGCCAGGCGGAAGTGGTTGAGATGCCTGTGCCGGGTGTGCAGGCAGGTTTTGCCTTGGTGCGCACGGCGGCTTCGCTGGTATCAGCGGGGACAGAACGCATGGTGGTCGAATTCGCTGAAAAAGGGCTGATCGGCAAAGCCAGATCACGCCCGGACCTGGTCAAACAGGTGCTCGACAAAGCCAAACGAGAAGGGGTTGTCTCCACCCTGGAGGCAGCTTTGAACCGTCTCGAACAACCGATGGCGTTGGGGTATTCATCAGCCGGCACCATCGTGGAGCTGGGCGAAGGCATGCACGGCTTTTCGGTTGGGCAGCGGGTGGCATGTGCGGGGGGCGGTTATGCCGTGCATGCGGAGTATGTGCTGGTGCCCAGGAACTTGCTGACACCCCTGCCAGAGACTGTCGATTTTGAATCAGCGGCCTTTACCACGTTGGGTGCGATCGCCATGCAGGGATTTCGCCTGGCGGAGGTCACACTGGGTGACCGGGTAGCGGTGATCGGTTTGGGCTTGTTGGGCTTACTCAGCGCGCAATTGTGCAAAGCTGCCGGCTGTGAGGTGTTTGGGGTCGATCTGGATGAAAGCCGCAATGCACTGGGGCGCTCCTTTGGCGTACATGCCGTCAACCGTGAAGATGCCGAATCAGAGGCAATGTCGTTTACCGGCGATAATGGGTTTGATGCCGTATTGATCTGTGCGGACACGACCTCTAATGATCCGGTCTGGCTGGGGGGGCAAATTTCGCGCGAACGCGGGGTGGTGGTGGCGGTCGGTGCGGTTGGCATGAATATACCCCGCAAACTGTATTATGAAAAAGAGCTATCATTTATTGTCTCACGTTCGTATGGACCCGGCAGATATGACACTGCGTATGAGGAAGAAGGACAAGATTACCCGATCGCCTATGTGCGCTGGACGGAAGGGCGCAATTTAGCAAGTTTTGTGCAGTTGTTGGCATATGGGCAGGTGTCTATCCAACCAATGATCACCCACCGTTTTTCCATTGAGGAAGCGGTGAAAGCCTACAGTCTGATCACCGGCAAAGAGCAAGAACCTTTTTTGGGCGTGGTGCTGACCTATCCACAGGATGAAGAAGACATTGCTTGGACAAGAAAAGTTGACGTTCAGCCGTCTCTGAAACTCAAAACCCAGGGCAGATTGGCTGTGGGGGTGCTGGGGGCAGGCAATTATGCGCGTGGCGTTTTCCTGCCAATCGTCAAAAAAAGCAAGGTTGCGGAACTACACACGGTAGTATCCGGCGCTGGCATGACAGCCACCAGCGCAGCCCGGCAGTTCGGTTTTAAGTACGCTTCTTCATCTGAAGAGGATGTTATAGGAAATGATGCCATCAATGCCGTCGTGATACTGACCCGCCATCATCACCACGCCACGCAGGTAAGCCGGTGTATGGCGCAGGGCAAGCATGTTTATTGTGAGAAGCCCCTCGCCATTGATGAAGAAGGATTACGAATGGTGGTGGAGGCGATGAAAGCCAACCCTGACTGGTTACTAACAGTAGGATTTAACCGCCGTTTTGCCCCCATGTCGCAGGCTTTGAAGGCATTTTTGTCTGAAGGGCAGCCGTTGTACGTTCATTACCGCATTAATGCCGGTTGGCTGCCCGATAATCACTGGTTGCACGATCCAGAACAAGGTGGTGGTCGTATCATTGGGGAAGGCTGTCATTTTATCGATTACCTGTGTTTCCTGACGGGGAATGTTCCTGATACTGTACAGGTTGCCAGCCTGCCGTCAGCGAATCACCAGGCAGATACACTATCCATGCAATTCTCATTTACAGATGGCTCTGTGGGTGTGGTTGATTATCTTGCCAATGGTCCCAAGACCTATCCCAAAGAGATGGTAGAGGTTTTTCAGCAGGGTAAGGCGGTCAGGCTGGATGATTTCAGAACCTTGACACTGGCGAATGAGAAACGAGTAACACAAAAACAAGCACGACTGCGCCAGGACAAAGGACACCGCCAGGCATGGCAGGCGTTTGTCAATGGCATTCATACTGGTGAAGCCCCGATTCCTTATGAACATCTGGTGGGAGTCACGGCAGCGTCGTTGGCAGCTGTGGATGCGTTGAAAAGTGGCGGAAAAGCGGTAATCACAGATTTCTGTGCGACCGAATGACATGAAGCGTATCGCCGTGATCCTCAAGGCTGCCAGACAATTAGGCCTTCGTTCTTTGTGGTTGTATGGGCTGTATCAATTGGGCCTGTACAGCGGTCATTACCGGCGTGTGATGAAACAACCAGCCAAATTACCGGCGGATATCAAGCTTCATTGTCTGTTGCCTGTGCCTGAGCGTGAGGTATTGGCGGGCGTTCTGGCCGAAGAACGGGAGCTTTTGCTTGAAGAAGCAGATCTCATTGTTGAGAACCGGGAGTACCGTCAATTCGGCGCGGATTTTGTCACAATTCAATTGGCTGGGCAGGATGTAAACGAGTTGCAACACTGGGTTGATTACGAAACCAAAAAAGCTTCATTACCTACAGGCGATGTCAAACTGGTTTGGGAACCGGCGCGCTTTGGCTGGGCATTTCCACTGGCGAGAGCCTATCGTTTGACTGATGACCAACGCTATGCCCGGGCATTCTGGCAGTTAATTGATGAATTTACATCACAGAATCCTTACCTGATGGGACCAAACTGGTTATCAGGACAGGAAGCCGCTATTCGCCTTGTCTCGGTGATTTTGCTTGCGCCGGTGTTTATCAAAGCAATGGATATTGTCTCCGAGAAGGAAGCAATCCTTGTCAGGTTTGTGAGAGAACATGCGGCACGGATCGAACCCACTATGATTTATGCGCGCGCGCAGAACAACAATCATTTGATTACAGAAGCGCTGGGGTTGTTGTGCGCAGGATTGGCACTACCGGATGAGCCGCATTCCGCGCGCTGGGTTGAAAAAGGGCTTCACTGGCTGAATTATGCCTTTACCCACCAAATTACAGAAGAAGGTGAATATATTCAATACAGCAGCAATTATCACCGCTTGATGTTGCAATGCGCTACTGTTGCCCAAAGTGTATTGAAACAACAAAGCTTGTCATTGTCTCTTGATAGTCTGGCAAACATCCGTAAGGCTGTTGAATGGATGGCGCTGGAGGTTGATGAAACAACCGGCAAAGTCGCCAATTACGGTCACAATGACGGCGCCTATTTGTTCCCGTTGGCGCAAAGCGGATTCCTGGATTACCGGCCGGTGATTCAAGCAGGTTATCAGGCTTTTTTTGGGGGGGCAAATTATCCTGCTGGCTGTTGGGATGAACTGAGTCTGTGGTTGAATATCGATAGCAAAGTAGGCTATCGGGCTGGGAAAGACGATGAAATAAGAGGGCGTATACTTGTGGGAGAAAATGGCTCGCGTGCGATCATGCGTGCTCATCATTACAAAAGCCGGCCGGGACACGCAGACCAGAATCATGTAGATCTGTGGTGGCAGGGCAAAGCGATTGCCTTGGATGCCGGTACTTACCTGTACAATGCTGACCCGCCCTGGGGCAATCAACTCATGAGCGCCTTTGTTCACAACACGGTAAACGTCGATGACACTGACCAAATGACACGTGCGGGCAGGTTTTTGTGGCTGGATTGGTCAACCTGCACAATATCGAAGAAAGACAGCATGCTGGTAGGCATTCATGATGCTTACCGACGATTGGGTATTGTGCATGAACGCAGTGTGCAATTTGTGGAACCAAACCGCTGGGTCATCAAGGATGAAATATGCTCGAATACTGAGCCAAGCTCACAAATTCACATAGTTCAGATTCACTGGCTGTTGCCGGATTGGGAATGGGAATTTTCCTGTGATACTGTGGAGATTACGAAACGAAACAAACAGATACGTTTATCCATAAGCTCTGAACAAGGCGAGTTGGAGCAGAGTTTTCTGTGCCGGACCGGGGAGGTGGTCGCAGGTGAGGGTCGCTGTCGGCCGCAGCATGGCTGGTTCAGCCCGACCTATTCCGTCATAAAACCTGCGCTGTCATATTGTGTTGCTTTCAGAGGAATGTTGCCGATGACCATCATGAGTGAGTGGCATCTGGAGGAAACATAAATATGCATATATTGTTGATCCACCAGGCATTTGTCGGCATTGATGAACCGGGAGGGACGCGGCACTATGAAATGGCGGCTCACCTGGTCGGTAAGGGTCATACTGTCACAGTGATTGCCAGCCCGGTCAGTTATTTGACCGGTACGGGTGTTACCAACCAGTGGAAGCGCAAAGAAGAAAGCGAATTGTCAGGCTTAACCATTATTAGGGCCTATACCTACCAGAAACTACACCGAAGTTTCGTTCATCGCATCCTCAGTTTTTTCAGCTTTGCCTTTTCCTCGTTTCTAATCGGTCTGCGCGTCCCCAAGGTCGATCTGGTGTGGGGCACCTCACCGCCCCTGTTTCAGGCGCCAGCTGCCTGGCTGATCTCATTTCTGCGGAGAAAGCCATTTTTATTAGAAATCCGGGACCTATGGCCGCGCTTTGCGGTTGAGGTGGGGGTGTTAACCAATCCTTTGCTCATCAACCTATCAGAGATGTTGGAACGGTTTCTCTATCGGCGGGCGCGGTATGTGGTGGTAAACTCTCCCGGCTACATTGAGCATGTAAAAGAGCGGGGCGCACGTCAGGTTGAACTGGTGTCAAATGGCTCTGATATCAGCATGTTTCACCCTGGGGACCGAGCGGAGGAATCGCGTGTACAGTATGGTTGGGAGGGCAAATTCCTGGTGTTGTATGCTGGTGCGCATGGTATGTCGAACGATTTGACAGTTGTTTTGCAGGCAGCTGATCTTCTTCGGAACAGACAAGCAATCCACTTTATTCTGGTTGGTGATGGGAAGGAGAAGCAGGCATTGCAGCAACAGGCCAAAGAAATGCAATTACCAAATGTCACCTTCCTTCCACCGGTGCCCAAGCAGGAAATGCACCACTTTTATAGTGCAGCCGATGCGTCTGTGGCCATTTTGAAACCAATTGAGGCGTATAAAACCACCTATCCCAACAAGGTATTCGATGGCATGGCGGCGGGAAGGCCCTTGCTGCTGGCGATTGATGGGGTTTCTCGTGATGTATTGGAAGAATACAGCGCCGGCTTATTTGTTGAACCAGGAGACCCGCAGGCACTGGCCAGTGCGGTGTGTTATCTCTATGAACATCCTGATGAAGCTGCGCAAATGGGTATAAACGGCCGCATGGCTGTGAAAGACCACTTTGACCGTGAGAAACAAGCCCTGGTGATGCAATCAATCATTGAAGGCCTGAATAAGCAGGAAATTTCTAACCCTTAGGTTGGTTTCTATGTTTCTGATATCCTCAACAGGTATAATTAATCAGCAGACTAACCGACCGGGTCATAGCCAGCAAGGAGCCGATGATGCTTAGGAAAACACTTGATCGTAAACTGCAGGAAATTCAGGAAGAAATCCTGCTTTTGGGCAGCATGGTGGAACAGACCATCTTTAAGACCATGGATGCTCTACAAAAGAGAGATGTGGAGGCTGCCCGTATAATTTTCCTAAATGATGATCAAATCAACAGCCGTCGCTACGCAATCGAGAATGCCATTGTGATCGTGATGGCTACTCAACAGCCTTATGCCCATGATCTGCGCTTACTGGTTGGCATGTTGGAGATCAATACAGAATTGGAGCGAATGGGTGATTATTCCAAAGGTATTGCCAAAATTATTATGAAATTGGCGGATCAGGCGGTATGGATACCGTATGAGCAGTTGAGCAAAATGGCTGACCTGGCGGTTGAAATGCTGCACCGTTCTTTGGGCGCCTTCGTGGCAGAAGATATCAACCGTGCCAGCGCGATTCCGGCAGATGATGGTGCTGTTGACCGCATCTATGAAGATATCTATCACGAACTGATTCAGCAGATGATCGCCAACCCTGAGCAGGCTGATTTGTTGAATTATTCCCTTTGGATAGCGCACAATCTGGAACGACTGGCAGACAGGGTAACCAATATATGCGAACGGACAGTTTTCATTGCTACAGGTGAAACCATCGAAACTGCCAGTGATGATGATGAGGCGTTGCTGCCTTGATGGGTTCTTGTAAGGTATTGGCGAGGATGTAACCTTTGAAACAACCAGATAAGTATCACCTTTTTGCCGCCTATTGTTTTCGAAATATCCTCCCGGAGTTCAATAATCGGGTGGAGAAAGCACGTTTGGGGAAGGTGGGCAACAATTCTGTCCATCAGATGCGGGTAGCGTGCCGTCAACTGCGGGCATTGCTTTTTAATTTCAAAGACAATTATCCCGCAAAGACAGTCAGTGTCATTCAACAAGATATTAGAATATTTTCTGGCGTTTTGGGCCCTTACCGTGAGATGATATTGCTTGAGAATCAATTAACAAATTTGTTGGAGACAAATTGTCCCGGCGATATTAAACCTGGTGTCCAACTTCTCATCAAAGATATCCGTAAGCAATGCAAACAAGAAAAAAAAATGGTGCCAGCAGCAGCCGATCAGATGGCAACTTCGCAAGGGTTGGCTGCATTGCAAAAAATATCGTTTCGCGAAAAGGAATTACCAGGGTTTGAAAAAGTCTGCCGATCACCGAAAATGCTGCGAAAAGCACAGGAAGATATTCAACGTTGGACCAGGATCATTTTTCGCGACGAAATTTCTTTGGCGAATGAAATCCCAACCGAACGATTTCACCAAATGCGCATCAATATGAAATATATGCGTTACACATTGCAGAATTATGCCTGCCTGCACAAAAATGGATTCAGGCGTCAACTGGAAAAGCTCGTTTCTTTGCAGGATTTAATGGGTGACATTCATGACCTGCAGGTTTGGGAAGAGCATGTTAATGCCACAGCTGAGAATTTAAGAGCCAGGTATGGCGCGGACGATCCACGTTCGCGTGAAGTTATAAAAGCCAGCGATTATCTAGCCATTGAATGGCAAAAAACCTACATGGATGAGTATCAAAAGTTTATCGCTCAATGGTATCAAGTCAAGAATGATGGATATTGGCGCAAGCTCAAACTGAAAACCAAATGAACAATAGAGCCTTGTTCAAATAAATGAGGCAATGTAATCGCCCAAGTAGGCGAACGCCAGCATCTTCAGGATTTTCCCAATCGCGCACCAGGTTAAAAATTTCACCAGCGGCATTTTGAGTGCTCCGGCGGTCATGCCGGCCAGGTCAAAAAGGGGGTTGGGGATGAAAGCCAGCACCAGTACGGTCCAATTGCCGTATTTTGCCATCCATCGCTCTACATTGTCGCTCCATTTGGTGCGCTCAATCGCGGCTTGACCGCTGAAACCAGCCAGATAGCCGCTTAATTCGCCCAAAGATGCTCCCAAACCGGCAGCGATGGCAACCAGGATGGGGTTGAAGACAGAGCCGAACATGGATGTTAGCACGACACCAGGAACGGGCAGGATGATAGTGGCGTTGGCAGCGATGGAAAGTCCGAAGATGGCAGGGTAGGCAAACCAGCCGAGTCCCGGGATTTGTTCTGTATAGGCCGCCAACTTTTCAGATTGCGAAAAGATAAAGATAGACAAGGCAATTACGAATAACAAGGCGGCGATGCGCGCGATGTTTATCCAGGTGGTTTTCTTGATATTGAGGAATTGTTTCTTTGGTGTGGGTTCGGTTTGGTTGTTTGTCACAAACTATCTCCCCGCAGCAGTTCTTCAATGCGCGCGGTCACCATATCGAGGGCAACCTGGTTCATGCCGCCTTCGGGAATGATGACATCGGCATAACGTTTGGATGGCTCTACAAATTCAAGGTGCATCGGACGCACGGTTTTGAGGTATTGGTTGATGACAGATTCCTGGGTTCTGCCTCGTTCGGAAATGTCCCGTTCCAATCGGCGTATGAAACGTAGATCGGCATCGGTATCTACAAAAATCTTGACATCGAACAACTTGCGCAGGTCTTTCTCAACAAATATCAAAATGCCATCGACCAGGATAACGGGTTGGGGGTTGATGGTGACGGTTTCCTGCTTGCGGCTGTGGGTGGTAAAGTCATACACCGGCATGTGAATGGTGTTCCCGCGCTTGAGTTCCTTGATCTGTTTAACCAGCAGCTCAGATTCCAGGGAATCGGGATGGTCATAATTGACTTTGGCGCGCTTTTTTAAGGGCAGGTTGACCATGTCACGGTAGTAGGCATCATGCGAAAGAGAAGCGATGTTTTCGCGCCCGACACGGCCAATGATCAGGTTTGAGATGGTGGTTTTTCCTGAGCCGGTTCCACCGGCGATACCAATTACCAGAGGTTCTTTTTTCATATAGTTGCATCCTGCAATCTGGGCAAATTTACATCATTGTAGCACAGTCTCACCACCCAGAAACCTGGTAAATTAAAAAAGACCGCCCCCTGTGGAACGGTCTCTCCCCGCTTTGTGTAATCGCTTTTAGAATGCACCGCTGTTTGCCAGGTTGGCATACAATTGCTCCCAAAAGGCAAAGAATAACAGGAACCACAATAAGCTGAACACGATGGATACCACCAGATTGGCGACAAACCAGTGTCCATAGATCGATACCGAGCGAACAATGAAACTGTCGCTAAACAGTCCATGCCTGGGCAGGTTCAGGGTTTCCACTTTGGCAATCATTTGGACAACATCGCGTTTGGTAGCAGCGTTTTTTAACTCATCTTTCAAGGCAGCATTTTCAGCCTCCAAAGCGGTTATTTTTTTATGCATCTGGCCAAGAACCGTGACAAGGTCTTTGACGTTGCGCATAGGCGGCAAGGGAGATGATGTTGGTGTGTCCTGATATGATGAAAAGGTAGATTCATCATTGATTGGTGTTGCCCCCATCTCGCCCCGCTCATCGGGGATTGATTCGTTGGCAAAATCATTCATTATTGATTGCTCCTAAGATTTTTTACTAAAGACACAGAAGGATTTCTGATTTTTATAATAGCATATTTTGCCCTGGTAGAGGGGCCGTCGGATGGTGTTTTCAATCTTTATTGCGGTTGGTTATGCAGCGTATTGACAGTATAATAAACTAGTTCATCAAATTCAGGCAGACAAACCATAGAAGCAGGAAGAAAAGCACCTAACAGCTGTGACTGTCTGTGTCAAAAACCTTACCTAATGAGAAAACAGGAGCATTAACTATGTCAGAGCTAACAAAGAAAGACCGCGTTCGCATCGGGGTCATTGGAGTAGGGCAGATCGGAAAATCACATCTGCATAATTATGCCGAAAAATGCAAGGAGGAGGTAGAGATCGTCGCTGTCGCTGATATCAACCAGGCGGAGGCAGAACGAGTGGCTGGCTTGTATGGTATTGAGACTGTGACCACCAACTTCCGCGATCTGCTCAACCGAGATGATATCACCGCCGTCGATGTTTGTTTGCACAATAATTTTCATGCGCCTGTTACCATTGAGGCGTTGCAGGCAGGCAAGCATGTCTATTGTGAAAAGCCGATGGCAGGCGCTTACATTGACGCGCTCAAGATGATGGAAACTGCCCGCGAAACCGGGCAGATGCTGTCGATTCAATTGGCAACCTTGTTCTCAAATGAAGCCAAAGCCGCGCGATGGATCATTGACCAGGGGATGTTAGGCAAGGTGTATCATGCCCGTTCAACGGGGTTCCGCCGTCGCGGACGCCCCTATGTAGATGGTTATGGCACCTCTTCTTTTGTTCAAAAGGAAATCGCTTCGGGTGGCGCTTTGTATGATATGGGTGTCTACCACATTGCCTGCATGTTGTGGCTGCTGGACAATCCAGCCGTGGAGCGCATCTCAGGCAAGGTATACCAGGAAATGGACATGGACGCTGCCCGGCGTGAAAGCAGCCATTTTAATGTGGAAGAACTGGGTCTTGGTTTTGTGAAGTTAGAAAATAATATCACCCTTGATATCATTGAGGCATGGGCAGTCAACCTCGATAAGTTTGATGGGTCAGTTGTACTGGGCTCCAAAGCAGGTGTTCGCCTCGATCCCTTTGGTTATTTCCACAGTGTGGGTGACCTTGATTTCAATGCTTCGGCAGATATGGGCGGGTTTTCCTGGCGGCTGCACTCTTTGCGTGAAAATGCAGATGCCTATGACAGCCCGCAGCAACATTGGGCGGCAGCACTGCAGGGCCGCGTTCCTCTGCTGCCGACCGCCGAACTGGCGCTCAACACCATGTTGATTCAGGAAGGAATCTTCCTGTCGGATTCATTGGGCCGGGAAGTCAGCGCCGATGAAGTGGAAGCCATGTCGGTTTCCACAGCTAAAACCGTTTGATTTGGCGAGAAAAGGAAATAGAACATGAATGTATCGATTGCTTCATACGCGTTTCATGGCCTGCACAGCGCAGGTAAAATGGATGTGTTCGGTTATCTCGAGACCTGTCGTTACCGCTACCATTTGACCACCGCTGATATCTGGAACGGCTTCTTCCCTACCCTGGATTATGATTTTCTGGAGAAGGTCAAAGAAGAGCTGGAAACCCGTGACATGACCCTGGAAAACCTGTGTGTAGATGGCCCGCATATCTGGGATGATGATGAAGCCGTGCGGGAACAGCATTACCAGCAAGCGCTCGAATATCTGCAGGCGGCAAAATTCCTGAACGCCAAAACCATCCGCGTGGATGCTGGCGGGCAGGGGGATGAGTTCAGCCAGGAACAGTTTGACCTGGTCGTCAAACGCTATCGCGAATACGCACAGATCGCCTACGATCTGGGGTTCAAGGTGGGGCCGGAGAACCATTGGGGGCCTGAGAATGTGCCCGATAACATGGTGCGTATCTGCCAGGCGGTGGATCATCCCGGATTCGGCGTGCTGCTGCACTTCAAATCGAAAGAGGGCGACAAAAAAATCGCTCCGTGGGCGGTGCACACGCATATCTCATGGGAAGCCACGCATGACGGCCTGGCGGAAAGCATGGCCATGCTGCGCGACGCCGGCTACCAGGGCTGCTGGAGTGTGGAACACCACAGCGGCAAGAATGAATACCACGAGGTCAGCGTTCAACTGGCGAGTGTGCAGAATATTCTGGCACAGTGGTGACACTGATTAATTGCGTAAAGGATAAAAGAACATGATTTACGAATTGCGAACTTATTGGGCAGCGCCGGGCAAGTTGGAAGCCTTACATCGACGATTTCGCGAGGTAACATTGGGCGTGTTTGCGCGTCACGGCATCGATGTGGTGGCTTTCTGGACTCCGCTGACGCCAACGCCTGACAGTGGTGATTTGATCTACATCGTACGTTTTGAGTCACAAGAAGCCATGAAAAATGCCTGGGGCGCTTTCAGGGTGGATCCCGAATGGGTTGCCGGACGTGCTGCCAGTGAAGAAGATGGCGCGCTGGTAACGAAGGTAACCAGTGTGGTGATGAAAGCCACGGATTATTCGGTGATGCAGTAGTGAACAAAAAAATCCTGGAATTTCCAGGATTTTTTTGTTCAGGACATGGGTATTCACAACCTAAATGAAAAAAAGAGTCCGACTTGCGCCGGACTCTTTGCTTAACGAATATGGGTTTAGTTTAGGGGGTGGGCGGGGTGATGGTGATCGTGCGGTAGGCGGTCCAGCGGCCGAAGTTGCGGCCATTTTTCGCGCGTATGTGCCACTTGTAGTCACCAATCGCCAATTCCGGGTCGACATCCCAGGTACAGACGCCTGCTGCGCAGAATGTGGCATCACTGACCAGGGTTTGTATAATAAGATTGTCGCTCAGGTCGCGGATCTGCATCAGGTACAGGGTTGCGCCGGTGATCTGGCCCCATTGCAGGGTCGGGGAAGGATCTTCTGTGATGAAACCATTTTCCGGGCTGACCTGCCAGGTGCGTTCCAACTGGATGTAGGAGAAGGTGCGGGTTTCTGACCACTCGCCCTCATCGCCGGTGTCGGTGTTGCGTGCGCGCACTTCCCAATGATAATCACCGTAGTTGCCTTCCAGGTCGAAAGGAATGCGATGTTCGCAGAAGGGGCCCGGGTCGCAGGCGCCGACGCCTTTGTTCCAATAACCAAGCGACACCCAGGCGCTGTCATACAGTTCCACGTCATAGACAGTGGCACCTGTGACGGGATACCATTTCAAGGTCGGGCGTCCGCCGTAGATGATGGCGTCGACCCCAGGCGAACGGAGTTGAACCTGCGCCAGGGTGACGTCGAAGGTGTTGTAGTCACTGAAGTCACTATATTCCGTGCCGATCCAGGACCGCACACGCCATTTGTGGCTTTCCAGGTCTAACGGGCCAGGAAAAGTCACAGAACAGGTGGAGATGTCGCACCGTACCGCCGCATCATAGCGCGCGCTGTGAACAACGCTGTCGTCACTCACTTTCCGGATCTCAAGGGTGTAGCGGTCAGCGCCATTGGCAACATTCCAGGTGAAGGTGATGCTCTGATTTCCAACCGTTGCTGCCTCTGCCGGGCTGATCAGCGTTGGAGGAGTGAGTGTTACCAGATTGAGACCAATCACAACTGGATCGTGGTCGGAGGAGCGATACTGGTCATCGACATAAAGCCCGAGAGCATCCTGACCGAAATTAGTGTTGTAGTCAAGAATGCGGGGTTCATCGGCATTGATATGCCAGAAGGCTGTTCCCGTTACCTGGCTGGTCATGGATGTGTTGGAAAGGGCGTGATCAAGGTAACCACGTTCACCATTGAATACATACGTATATAGTGCGTCAGAGCCTCCGTACAGAGCTACCAGGTCTGTGAAACCACCGGCTTTGAGCGCGTCGATCGGATCTTCCATCGCATACGCATTCAGGTCGCCGATGATGAGAAAGTCCGGGTCACCGATGCCGGTGGGGTCGGAGGCTGCCCATTGCACCAGCACTTCAGCGGCTTTCGTGCGGGTCAGGTTGCAGTTGCCCTGGATCGGGTCATCATCACCAACACCGCATTCTGAGCCTTTTGATTTGAGGTGATTGACAACGACCGTGAATGTTTCACCGCTGGCAATTTCCATAAAGGATTGGGTCAATGCCGGACGACTTCTGGTGTCATCAAAATCGGGATCGAAACTGCTATCGAGAATCGCCGTTACGCCGACCGGAGTTACCGAGGCGGGTTTATACAGCAGGCCGACTGCTATCTCATCCGTACCGATCGGAGCACCGGGGTCGATGAAAGCGTATGTGCCCGGGGCAGAAGCATCATTGAGTCCATCTACCAGATCGTCGATGGCGCTGGTTTCATCACCGTAGCCATTGTTTTCGATTTCCATCAAGCCAATCACATCAGCGTCAAGGTTGGTGATAGCTGCAATGATCTTGTCGCGTTGGCGGTCGAACTCGATTTGATTCTCAGCGCCTCGTGAGCCAAAGGTGGTGAAATAATTCAGCACATTAAAGGCTGATACTTTGAGTGTACCGCCAACGTCTGGGGCGGTGTCGGGGCGCACACTGGTAGCTGTGAATGTGATGTCGCCAATCGGTTGGATACGGTAATAATCAAAGGAATAGTAGATCACCCCGGTAAGATCAGTAACTGTATCACCGATACGCAACGTTTCGCCAGTGTCACGTAAATGTTCGACGGTGGCAGGATTCTGCACATTGGAAGCATCATCTAACAGAACGCGGTTCAATGTGTTCGCAATTCTGACGGCTTCAGAGTCAGGGCCAGGTTCGGCAATGTTGGTGGGGTTGCTCAACGGTTCAGTGCCTGAAAGGTGTACCTCTCCATACCGTCCGAGGTTGTAGGTTTCGGTAACATACAGCGTTTCGCTGAATTCAACCAGCATGCCCTCAACGGCTTCTAACGCATCGCTGGCAGCCAGTGGCAAGGCAAGTGGTGCCGCGGTGGGCAGTGTGTTGCCTGAGGAGCAGATTTCGAGACTGGTGATGGTTTTGATCTGTGTGTTATTGAAGTATTCATCAACAGTACCGGTCAAACGAACCAGGTCACCAACATTTACATCATCTGCTGTGTGGTAAACGAACACGCCTTCTGAGCTTAGCGGATCACCATCGATATCTGTGTCTTCTTCCTGCAGGAAGAAACCGCTCAGTTCTGTGCTGCCTTGATGGTCTGCCACAACAATGGCTTCAACTGTGACTGCGGTATTGATCAAAGGCGAAACATTGGTAGTACCCTGAACGGCAGAGATGAGTGTGGCAGGATTGCCGCACTCTGATCCTGCTTCTGCGGTGAAATCAAACACATAATCGGATGCCATGGCGTCAGGGGTGCCGTCTTGATCTACCACCAGGCTGGCGGTGACGGTTACTTCGCACACCTCACTCAAGGCGAAGTCAGTATCAGGATCGAGGACATAACTAGCTGGACCACCGGATACTGTTGCGGTAACTGTGCCACTGGTAGCACAGGCGATTGTAAACCAGCCTTCACTTACGGTGACAGGCTCGCTAAAGTTAATGGTGATATTACTGGTAAGAGCCACCCCGGTTTCGTTATCAGCCGGTGTTGTCGAAGCAACTGTTGGCGCGACATCTATGACTGGCCCGGTTGAGTAGGTACCGAGTGGGAAGGGTGTTGCGGCAGTGCTGTTGGTGGTTTCTCCATCCAGAGCATCGACACCGCTGAAGGACCAATTGCTGATCACAAAAGTGCTGCCATCCGGACCGGTGCCGTTTACCCGGTAAGCCCAGCCATCCAGATAATCCCAGGCGGTGCCGGTGCCGTCGACATTGACATCACCAAACACATCCACCACGACGCCGTCCATAAATAACTCAATGGCATCGTCGCCATTAATGCTGGCAGCGGTGGCGCTGACGTAGTCAGGGTCAAAACCAAAGAAGGCATTAAAGCCGGTAGATTCTGTCGCCAGATAGAGAAATTCGCCAGCTGTAGCAGAATCGGCGGGGAAGGTGAATTCAGGCGCGCCGGTCGGGCCAGCGCCGTTATTGGCTGAGCTAACGCCATAACTGCTCAGGTCGGCAATGTCATCGAGCACATAAAATTCAACTACTTTGGGCAACCCGCCCGACAGGGGTCCATCGACCACGCCGGTGATCAGTAAAGCAGGGCCAGATTCGTAGACATAGGTGCCGAGTGGGAAGGGCGTTGCTGCGGTGCTGTTGGTGCTTTCTCCATCCAGCGCATCGATGCCGCTGAAGATCCAGTTGTCGATGACAAAAGTGCTGCCATCTTGTCCGGTTTCGTCAACTCGATATGCCCAGCCATCCATATAATCCCAGGCTGTGCCGGTGCCGTCGACATTGACGTCACCGAATACATCTACCACACTGCCGTTTAAAAACAACTCAACAGCGTCGTCACCGTTGATGGCGGCGGCGGTGCCGTCGGTGTAGTTGGGGTTAAAACCAAAGAAGGCATTGAAGGCGGTAGATTCAGTGGCCACATAGATGAAATCACCTGCCGAGGCGGCGTCCGCGGGGAAGGTGAATTCTGGGATGAGGGTTGCCCCACCACCGTTATTGGCAGAACTCAGGCCGTATTCGCTGAGGTCGGCAATATCATTGATTGCATACAATTCGATTGCCTTGGGAATTCCGCCCGTCAGGGGACCATCGATCACACCGGTTATGATTAAGTTGCCGGGCGGGTCATCGGCGAGGAATGTCGCCTGAACAGGGGTTAATTGTATTGCCTGCGTTATCATCACTGTGATTAAGGCAAGTACCAATAAGGGGCGGATCATGGATCTCGCCGGAGAGATGCAAAATATTGTTTTCATTTATCCTATCCTTAAACTCTCGATTTGGGGATTGATTTTGAAATTATAAATCTCAAAGCTGTATTTATCCAGCTTTTGACGATTTTGGCAGAGGCTGAGGTTGCGAAAGGATTTTTTGATTAGTTGACAGGTGTAATTGACCAATTCCCCGGGCATGTGATTTCTATTATGATCACATCGGGCAATAAGTAAGTGCCAAAGTACGGTACTGTCTCATTGATTAAAGGGTTAACGTTTCCTTCCGTCGTAACCGTACGAACGATGAATTTACCGCTTTCAATACAGATGAATGTGCATGGGGCACTTTAACATAAAAACATCACAAAATTTGTGTGATGTTTTTCCTGGTCGGGGCGAAAGGATTCGAACCTTCGACCTCTTACACCCCATGCAAAACAGGGGTGTTTTGAACTTTAGACCGCTTACAGTACCGGTTTTGGATATGTAAGCGGTCTTAGGTTCGGTATCGCGATTTGGCATGTAAGCGGAATTATTTGGTATTTCAATACATCCAAGCTATAAATGGTAATTGCTTTCTGAGGTAAAGCCGTATAATATATATGATGATTGACTAGCGGAATGGGAAATGTATGGCAATAACAACAGAGATTTTTACTCAAAGCCCACTGATGTTGGAGAACGGAAAACCTGTTGATTGGTATGTTAATGAACAGGTAGAGAAAGGGGTTTGGAGAATCCAATTAATACCAGCCGAGATAGTTGGTCTTCCACGAGACATCACAATTTTTAGGGCAGCCAGAAAAACGAATTTTATTTCTCAGGTTTGGCATGGTGATGCTGATACATTTTGTCCTCCAATTTGGTCAGACCTAGCTATAGGAAGCGGTGCCTGTGGACTCGGTTGTAGATCCTGTTTCTTGATGTTAACTCATCGAGTTCGCCGGGATCCTATGCGGCACTTGCTGTACGATAATATGAATGATTTTGAGCAATCTGTTGAGAAATGGCTGCGAGACCCTAAGAGACGAAGAGTTGAAACTTTGGGTATTGGAATAGACCGATCAGATTCTTTGTTATATGAAGGTGTGATGCCTTATGTTCGTACGTTAGCACCAATATTTGCGAATGAAAAGATCAATAATAAGAAAATTAAGATGGTGCTGTTGACCAAAACTAAAAATATTCATTATCTTGAAGACATACCTGAATATATGCGAAAATTGGTTGTGGTTTCTTTTAGCCTGTCACCAGAAGGAATTGCTGATTTGTGGGAGGGGAAATATCCTGACACTGGTGAAAGGATATCACCTTCCATATACACTCGATTGAAGGCCGCTGTCATGGCACAAAATATGGGCTTTGAGGTCCGGGTACGATTAGATCCGATTCTTACTCCAACTGGATGGATTGTTCAATATCAGGAATTAGTGGAAATGGTCCGCAAGATGGGTTTGAATTTTTCTCGGTGGACATTAGGAACATATCGGGAAAAGAATGCACAATTAGATAGTTGGCGAAAGCGTTGGGGTTTATTACCAATGGAATATGAAATTGATCACAATGACCTGGTAAAAGACGGCACTCACAAACATCTAAATGTCGAACAGCGTAGAAGGATATACTCAACTATTATGGAGTTAATCCAAGAACAATTCCCAAAAGCAACAGTTGGCTTATGCAAAGAGACCCATCAAATCCGAAGAGAAATGAATTTGTGTAATTCCTGTTGTAACTGTTTGATTTGATCAAGGGATGAATGTAAATTCTGTATCCATTTTTGAATATGCATTTGAAGATGAGCTGATGATGAAATGATCTTCTTTTAATTCCAGCAGAGCCTTTCTTAGATCACGATGTGAAAATTTGCCAAACTGACCGTGTTCTATAAGGTCTAATTTAATCTTCAATAGTGGCATCGTGGATCTACGGCAATTCATAGTTAAATGGTCCTTTATCCGTTTTATGGCTTCAAGATTCATCCACTTTTCGGTAACTTCAGATATGGAGAAAAGGCTGAGTTGATTTGTAGCTGTCTCCTTGTAGGTTTGAAAATCCAGCTTATATTGTTTCTCCGAACTATATACAACATCAGAAGCAACACAGATAGCAATAGGGTGTTTGGTAATGAAAGTCAGGTAATACTTGTAATCTCCTTCCAAGGAATAAATTGGATAATAACCTGTATATGCATGACCATATTTTTCTTGATATATAAGCTTCAATTGCTCCAGGTATTGTCGAACTGCATTTTCTGTAATGTCGCATTGATCACAATTTGTCAATAAATCCAATAATCGATAAGGATCATTAATGCCAAAGGCTTGATGAAGTAACTTAAAATGATCGGTTTTAGTT
>Ga0334886_1001471_pt1 | contig 27432 bp, 39 predicted proteins | sample GraSluR1_MG_9_FD_207232 | JGI IMG/M metagenome (GOLD analysis project Ga0334886, IMG submission 207232) | Sludge microbial communities from methane-producing bioreactor in Wageningen University, Netherlands - Granular Sludge_27_06-R1 | ecosystem: Engineered > Bioreactor > Anaerobic >... | reverse complement strand
GGATACACGTTAGTTCCAACAATGCGCTTCACGTTCAGCCCGGACGCGAAGCGGGAGGGCTGTAACGTGCAAGCGTTGGTTGGACGTTCTTTGCCTGACACCATGCCCGCCGCAGACTTGCATTTCAGGACGGGGCAGACCGACGAAGCCGTCGCGCTGGTCAAGACGTTCCACTACAGCCACCGCGCCCCGGCGAACGTCCAACTTGTCGGAACCTTCCACACGGCGGGCGGTCTGTTCGGTGACTTCGGGCCAGCGGTGGCGGCGATCTTCTTTTCGATCCCGCCGACGCGGTGGTCGGAAGACGTGTTGGAACTGTCCCGCCTTGTGCGGGCCGAATCGTGCCGCGTGCCGTTGACACGCCTGATTTCGTTGGCGTGCAAGCGGTTGAAGGCGGACGGCATTGACCTGCTTGTGTCCTTTGCAGACGCCGGGGCGGGACACCACGGGGGCATCTATCAGGCGTGCGGATGGAACTATGACGGGCAACGGGACCGCCGCATGGACGGCTTGATGATCGAAGGGCGATTTGTGCCGGGCCGGACGTGCAATTCCCTGTACGGCACGCAAAGCCCGGACAAGTTACGGCACGCGAAGCCCGGATGGAACATCGAACCGCATTATGACATCGGCAAGCATTTGTACTGGCGTGCGCTCTCAAAGGCGGGCGAAGCAAAGGCCGCGCGATTGGAACTGAAACGGATGGCGTACCCGAAGCCGGATTCCGGTACGTCCAACAAAGGGAGCAGCGTTCCGCCAGCCGCTGCGGGTGGCGGATAAGCTGCCTCCAATGGTTGGAACATTTTCGAGTCAGAAACACAGAGATTGGAAGGAGAACAGAAGATGGATACGAGAACCGGAGAGATTGCACCGCTGGCAGAGTTCGAGAAGCGCGGCGTGCCAAAGAAGTACCTGCGCCCCATCGGTGGCGGCGCGTTGAGCGACCCCGGCGACATGAAGCCGATTGACCCGGCCAACCTGACGCCTCGCGTGCGCCGAATGGTCGAGACTACCGGACGCGGCCAGGTCAGCCGCAACAGCCCGTGCCCGTGCGGGAGCCGTCGCCGCTTCAAGCGGTGCTGCATGACCCATGAGTAGTTCCAACAACGGCATGAGGCTTGAGCGACCAGCGGGAGCGAATAGCGCTCCATGCGTTGGTTCTGTTCCCGATTCGAGAAAGGAGAGTTGAATGCACTGGATGCTTGCACACGCGATTGGGGATTTCATGTTCCAGAACGACTGGATGCAGAAGAAGACGACAAGCAGTCTTCACGCCGCAGTCCATGTTGCGACATACCTGATCCCGTTTCTGTTCACCGGGTTGGCGTGGTGGCAGGTTGCGCTGATCGGGCTGCAACACTTCGCGCAGGACCGGATGGGATGGTCAAAGGTCTGGCAACGGTTCATGCGCCAAACGCCGCCGGACAAATGGCCGACAGGGACGCTGTTGGTGGATCAGACGATCCACGCCGCGTTCATGTGGTGGGTGGCCGGGCTATGAATAAACAGAACGACCAAGTCTAGCCATGGATGCCCGCCAAGATACCCTGCCTTTGCCAATGAAGCCCGACGGGCATCCATTGGCTACGACGCCTTGTTCGCCATCGGGTGGCGACGTGCATGCCGCGCTGATCCTTCTGGCCGCTGCATGGCTGAGGAAGAAAGGGTGCGCTGTCGTCATCACCGACATGACCCACGGCGGACCCGAGACCGCTGATGCCATCGGATGGAACAGCACTTACTCAATGGTCATCGAATGCAAGGCATCGCGATCCGACTTCCTGGCTGACCGGAAAAAGGACTTTCGCCGCAACCCCGAAAAGGGAATGGGCTCCCTCCGTTACTTCTGCGCGCCCGCTGGACTGATCCAGGCCGATGAGCTGCCGCCACGCTGGGGCCTTCTCGAATGCACAAGCGGGAAGCTTCGCGAGGTGGTCAAGGCGACCCACCAAGATGCCAGTAAAAAGCATGAAGTGGGGCTGCTGCTCTCGGCATTGCGGCGGGTCGCTCACGAAGCACCCAAGGGGATAAGCGTCCGCTGCTACACCTTCGAAACGAAATCGCGCGCATCTCTCGGTGTGGCGAACAAGTAATAGCCAAACAAGCACCATACGATATGTACCGCAAATCCATACGAACGAAACGGTTAGAGGCCAAGCGCAAGCGGGCGGCAATTATGTGCGCAGCCAAGGCCCGCAAGCGTAACGAACAAGCCGCCGCGCTGTTATGCGTCGGGACGATCATCACTGCGGGTATATTGGGCAACCACATAATCCGCTTGATGGACTGCGACGAGGGCATCCTTTGGCCCGAAGTGGATGGTCAGTTGCGAAGGCCAAGAACCGCGAAGGGCGTGCTGCGAGTGTTGGGGGAGATATGTACCAAGTGAAACCAGACTGCCGGGACTGCATTAGGTTCGACGCAAAGGCGGCAAGCGATCCGCACTACGTGTGCAGCGCAAACCACAGGCCATTCCCGCGTGAGTGTTGGGACAGCCACGCGAAAGAGCAACCGGAGCCAAAGAAAAAGAAAGTGAGGGAAGCGTGAAATACACCATAGACGACCTGCCGCAAACGATACTCGACCTAAACCCCTACCTGTGCAAACCCGCTTTTGCAAGCTACGAAATGCCGGACCCGCTTGCGAAACCGTCGAAGCAAGATGAAAAGGACGAGAAGGAATTGCAACGGTTATGCGAGTTGGAGCTTTCCAGACGCGGGATATGGTTTCTGCATCTCAGTCCACGGGCACGAGAAAAGGCCGGGACACCCGACATCTTGGCGTGCGTGAACGGGGTTGCCTTCGCCTGCGAGTTGAAGTCAGCAAGCGGGAAGTTGTCCGAGGAACAGAAGGCCACGCTTCAGCAAATGGCGGGCAACGGATGGCATACGGTGGTGGTGCGCAGCATGAGGCAGTTTGTCGAGGAGTTGGACAAGGTGGGGGGGAAGAGATGAACAAGAAGCAAGTCGAGAGAATTGCAGGCATATCAATGTTGATCGGGGTGCTGATAATGCTCGGCACGATCTATGCGATAAACGTGTATGCGGGATTGTTTGCAACAGCGGTGCTGTTCGTATTGTTCGGCAAGGTTGCAAGCGATGCGGCGAAAGAAACAAAGCCTTGACAGAAATGAAACACGACAGTACAATTCGCGGCACGATGCCAGCACGCACGTCAATTCAGCGTGTAACACAAAGGCGAAAACCTTCGCCGCACAACCCGACACGGAGGCATAAAGCATGAGAAACAGTATGCACAAGGATTGCGCCGGTGAATTGAGTATAACGATTACGAACATGAGGGGGCTAGTAGGTTCTTCCGCGCAAGTTGTTCAGCAAAGCCCCTTTGTGTGATATGCGTAACATATACATTGAAACCGTTGCATCATGAGTAATAAAAGGCCACTGCTTGACCCGGTAACGTTTCCGGCCAGCATCCCACCTACGGAGCAGGCAATAAAGATTCACGGCGACGGCGGCGCACGTATTATACTCGATATTGCCGAGTCCAATCTTGCAGCTTTTTTGCCTGCTCTCCCTTATCGCGGCAAGCAGATACTTGTGACGCTTCAACAGGACAAAGAAAAGTAATGGGTTTTGGCGACAACATAGACGTCGGACTGAAAAAGCTCGAAGCAGTAAAAAGGCTGCGCATAGAGTACCGCACGGTTCGACACACCGACCCCGACCCAAAAACCAAGGCCCAACGCACGCGCCTTGAGAAGTCTCTCACCGCGTGGATGAAGCACCACGGCGGCGAGGCGTTTGACCGGCCATTCTCGGACGATCACAAGCGGGTAATCGCCAAGATCGAAAAGGCGCTAAACGCGGGAGGTATGTTCGCGGTTGCGATGCCTCGCGGGCATGGAAAAAGCACAATCGTTAAGTGGGCCATCCTGTACTGCGTGTTGACCGGGAGGCGCAAGTATGTAGTCGTTATTGCCGCCACGGCTGAACTGGCGCAAGCGATCATCGAGTTTGCCAGACAGCAGATCCAGGAATCCGACACCCTGCACGCGCACTACCCGCATGTGACCACGTATGCCAGGGCAACGGACGGAAAGGCGATCAAAGCCAAGTACCAGTTACGCGCCGACGGCAAAACGAGCGGGATACATTGGAGCAAGACCACGCTTGTATTGCCCGAAGTGACGGCACCGGACGGGGCGGCATACGAGAGCAACGGCGCGATACTTGAGGGGCACGGGCTAACCGGGGCGATCCGGGGCAAGTGGAAGGACACCAAAACGGGCAAGGTATTGCGGCCAGACTTCGCGCTCATTGACGATCCGCAGACGCGGGAGAGCGCAGAGAGTGACAGCCAGTGCCGCATGAGGGAGCGCATCATAACGGGCGACGTGTTGGGCTTGGCGGGACCGCGAAAGCGCATTGCGGCGGTGATGCCATGCACGATAGTGCGCAAAGGCGACCTTGCGGCACGGTTTCTTGACCGCGCTCAACACCCAGAATGGCAGGGTGAGACATGCAAGATGGTGAACAAATGGCCAGACACACAAGACACGCTGTGGGAAGAATACGCACGAATATACAAAGACGCCGGGGCAAAGGATGCAACAGCATTCTACCGTGCGCGGCGCAAAGCAATGGACGCCGGGGCAGAGGTTTCGTGGTCGCATCGGGTGCGGGATGGTGAAATATCGGCGCTGCAAACGGCAGAAAACCTACTCATCGAAACCGGAGAGCAATTCTGGGCCGAATACCAGAACGATCCGCGTGAAGATATGGGCAGCATTGCGCCCTACACGCTCACCCCCGATATAATTATGCGGCGCACGGACAAAACCCGGCCCGCGCTCCAAGTGCCCGCATGGGCCACGCGCATATTTGCATCAAGCGACATCAACCCTTCGTATGCTTTTTCAACCGTCGTGCTGGCATTCGGGGAGGATCATCGTGCGGCGGTCTTATGGTACGGCCTGCACCGATGCAACATTGACGTGACCGGCATGACCGCAGCGGAGTATGCGCGGGCGCTGTACCCGGTTATGGTCGAGCATGGCAAGGCGCTTGCAGGGTTGCCGTTCCGCATAGAGGCGTGGGCCAAGGATGCGGGCGGCGCACAGTTTGACGCAATCGCGCCCTTTGCTGACCGGGTGGGCAAGGCAATCGGGATCAACGCCATAGCATTTACCGGGCGACCGGCGAAGAAGTACAAACCCTATGGACAAACGACTGTCAAAAGCATGGTGCGCGAGCAGTGTCACGGGTGCATGACGATCAAAGGCGGGCAGCGGTTGCAATGGGTAGCTTGGAATGCCGACTACTGGGGCGAGGTTGCGCAGCGGGCATGGAACGGCGCGGAGGGTGGCCCCGGCACTATCACGCTCTACGCAGGCCATCACGCGGAGTTTGCGCAGCAGATATGCAACAAGCGGCTTGCCGGTAAGGGCGAGATCGGCGGTCAGATGATGTGGAACTGGATAGATATGCCGGGGAAGCAGGACTTTCACGACGCGGTTGCGCAATGCTATGCGTTGGCGGCGTTCATGGGCATGGGAACGGGTGGGCGCACGGTGGTAAACAAATACCGGGAGAGACGGCGATGCAAGGTCAAACGACAGGATTGAACAAGCCATTGTTTGATGCGGCAACGTGGGTTCCGAGAGTTGTATGCCCCGCGTGCCGTTCATCGGCTGTTGAGACTACGCGCACAATGCCGACAAGCGAAGGCGATGTTGCCCGCGTGCGGTATCACAAATGCCGCATCTGTTCCGCGTTGTTCAAGTCGGTAGAAGATTTGTCGCTTTCTACCGAGTAGAAACCACCTATTTGACACCCGCATTTTTTCGTATCTATGTTTGGCGTCAATGGCACCATTGACGACATCGCAGGAATATCAGGCTATTCGCGAAGCGATCCAGTACCTCACCACGCTTGGCGCGGATTCAATGCCCAAACCCACCGTGATACAGGTTGACGGCCTTGCGGTTACATTCGGCGCGTCGGTCACGCTCACTTATTTGCAGGCGCGAGAGAGAGAGCTTGCAAATCGGTTGTGCAATCGCAACCGGCGCAAGCGCACATCACCCGACTTTTCATATTCGTCATGAAGCAAAAGACAAAAGCACAATTGAGCGCCGAACTTGCGACATGGAAGGGCCGAGCGCACAAGATACGCGCTGAATATGACGTGCTGAAATCGAACAAGCTGCGGCGCACACCGAAGGCTGAACGCAAGAGTGAAGCCGAAATATACACACCGGCGAAGCGTGCGAAGGGTAGCAATGTTGGGCGCGAGCTTGAACGAAACTATTCGTCGGCGCGTGGGATAATTCATCAATTCCGCATGAACGTGGTGGGGCCGCTCGGAAAATTGCAGGTCAACGTCGCAAACGGGCAAGAGGCGGCGGAGTGGTTTAATGGCGTATGGGCCAAGGATTGCGACTACAGGGACGCGCAGCACTGGTCCACGATATGCCAGAACGTGTTGGCAGCGGTCATGCGCGAGGGAGACATCCTTTCCGTGTTCGACGACGGCTTGATTGACGATAGCGGCAAGCTGTTGTTCTGGGAGTCCGATCAAATTGCGCCGTGTTCAGAGGAACTATTCAAGGCGAGCTTTCCGGGTGAAGGCAATGTGCAAGATTCCGGTATTGTCCGCAACAAGTATGGGCGCGTGATTGGGTACACCGTGACCGGCAAGCGCGGATGCTCATTGATTGATGATGCGAAAGACTTAACCGTGTGGATGCGGGATAATGCAGTAATGCCCCGCGATCCGTGGCGCATGAACCAAGGTCGCGGAGTGCCGCCGATGCTGACCGCCGCCGCGTCGCTTCTCGACCTCTACGAAATGCTGGCACGCGAGCTACAGTCTGCGAAGAAAGCCGCAAGCGATTACGCATTTGTAACCCGCAAAGATGCGGTAGATGACTGGGACGCACCCGGAACCATGCCTGAAATGTTGCCCGAAAACAGCGGCAAAGATGCGGCAACCGTAGCAACCGAAACGGGCGGAGGGGCAGACGCGCCTGCGCGAAACTATGAAAATCTTGAGGCGTTTACCGGTGGCTACATGGATTACGGCGAACCCGGCGACACGGTAACACAATATGATCCGAAACGCCCGAATGTGAACATGGCCGGGTTTGTCGAGGCGGTGCTCTGTCAGGCTGGTGCGGCGTTCGGTCTGGCTCGTGCATACGCGATGCTTCGCGCAGATTCTTCGTATACCGCATTTCGTGGCGACATGATTATGACATGGCAAGGCGCGTTTTACCCAATGCAGAAGTGGCTTGAGCGGTGCTTTGCGGATTGGGTTGCGGTCAAGGCGCTGACGTACGCAATGCGCAAAGGGCTGATTAAAACCAAATTAGCCGAAGGGTGGGAGAAATCGTTGTCTTGGCAGTGGCCGCGGATGCCAGAAGTAGACACGGCCAAAGAACAAAACGCTATCGCGATGGCGTTGAAGAACGGCGTCAGGGACTGGTCGCAACTTATTGGCCCGGACTGGAAGCGGCACTTCGATGCAATCGCGGAGCAAATAGAATATGCGCGGAAAAAGGGCATTCCTTTGTCCAACATGGAGACAAAGGCTGGCGCAGTGCATGAGACGGAAACACAGGAGAACAACAATGAGTAGAATTTATTTACGCGGCGTGATCGTGCCGAGCGAATATGATGCATCGTGGGCAGAAAGCTACATTGACCGAGGAATAATTATTCCAGAGTCGCGCTTTCGCTCTATGTTGGGCGAGGCCGAAAAAGACGAACCGTTGACGGTGTACGTCAATAGTCCCGGCGGCTCTGTATTCTCCGCAAATGAAATGGTCAATGCGGTGCGGGAATGGAAAGCCGAAACCAAGCAGCCTGTATCCGTGGTGCTTGGCGCTCTTACCGCTTCCGCCGCTTCTGCTTTTTCGATCATGGTGGCCGACGAAATCAAGGCGCACGCGAACGCCAAGATGATGTTTCATGGCGCGTGGACACTTTCAATCGGCGGCAAGGAATTGCACCAGGACACCGCCGACCTACTCGGAAAGATCAACGGCGACATAAAGACCCGGCTCGTGAGCAAGTACGGTATGCAGCCCGAGGTCGTATCCGAATGGTTTGCGGAAGGTCGCGAGGGTTGGTTGTCTGCGCAGGAATTGAAAGCCGCCGGTCTTGCAACAGAGATCATTGCCGACCCCTCTGATGTGATCGAGTATCCCGCAGATGCGCTCGAAGAAATTGACAGCCGGGGTATAGGCATTGCGGCATTTCTAAACGAACAGGAGCCTGAAAAGAAGGAGGGCAACGATGCAGGTGGCGACGGTAACGCAGACGATGCAGGTGGCGCGGGCGATCAGGATGGCGAACCCGGGACAGGTGATGATGATAAGCAAGATGGAGAACCCGGCAAGACTGCAAGCGAACCCGAACCCGCAAAGGCAGATGAAAACAAGCTCGACGAGTCAAGCGCCCTCGCCGACCTTGCCGAAAAGGTCAACCAACTCGAAGCGGAAAAGCGATCACTCCAAAGCGACCGTGACAAAGCCCGCGCCGAAATCGTAGCGCTGAAAGAATGCGCAACACTGGCGGCAAGGGCGCATGACGCGGCAATGAAAAAGGCGTCAGAGGATCATGCGGCGCTCGTGGCCAAGATTCAGAAGGATAACGAAGAAACCGTGGCAATGGTGAACAAGAAGATAGCCGAAGTGCAGGCAAAGTGTGAGCGACTTGTGAGCGGTGGCATGGCCTTTTCGCCCGAACCGGCGGACAAGACCGGGCGTACCGCAAGCGATGTTGACCCGCGCAACAGACTGCATCCGGGGCTGCGATAAAAACACAGGAGAAAAGATGATGAAAAGATTGATTGTGATGGCGCTTGCACTCTTGGCGATGGGTGTCGCGGCGCAAGCGGACATGGACTGCAGGCCGTATAGCCTGACCGTGATCGGCGGGGCGACAAACAGCAAGACGTATGTGCTGCGCGGCGAGCTTGAAGCGGTGCATGTTAGTGTACCTGCGGGGGCCACGGGCGCGGTAAATGTTGCGTCTTCGCAGGGCACATTGTTCAACAAAACCGGAGTGGACGCCAGCGCGGTGTATTACCCGCGAGTGGCTTTGCATACGACGGCTGGAGTGCCCGCGACATTTGTAGCCGGGTCTGCGGTTACAAATGCGTGGTACGGAAAGCCGGTGATGGCCGGTGAAATAACCGTGCGGTTGATTGGTGAGGTGGCGGCTGGAACAAACACGTTTGTTACCACGCTCATCTACAAGCCGTAACCGGAACACGCGAATCAAAAAAGAAAACAGGAGAACGAAGATGGATTATTACACACAGACAGACGAAAGGCCGGATTTGGCCACGATTGAGGTCAACCCTCCGGAAGGCTACATTGGAACGAAGTTGATGCCGGTGGCACCGGTCACGGAGAAGGCCGGTTCGGTGGCTTATGCTACCGTGACCGCTGACAGCGCGGCGCAGGAAGGCCGCACGGTTGGTCACGCGCCAACCGCAACACAGATTGCGAACAGCGCGACCACGTGGGCAGCGACCGAAATCATTGACCGCGCCGCCATTTCACCCGACGAAGCAAAGCAGATGGGCGGAATCGAGAAAGCAGACGAGATCGGTGCGCGCTGGGCCATGCGGCAGGTGTTGGCGCTGCGTGAAGGCAAGATTGCGGACGTGATTCTCGGAACCGCTGACAACACGTTTGACCCGGCCAAGCTGCGCACGGATGTGCAGACGGCACGGCAGGCGCTCCGCTTGTATCCAGGGCGCACGGTTCTGGCCGCATCCAGCTTTGTGCTGAATGCGATGGTTCAGAACATCGCGGCTACAGCGAAGATCGGAGATGCGTTTGCGCGTATCGTGACCGGCGTAAACGCTGCGGAAGCGGCTATGGGGTTGTCGTTTGAAGCGTGGAAGCGCGGTTTGGCAATGTTCCTCGGCGTAGATGATGTGTATGCCGGTGATGATGCGGTATGGAACGCTGGAACGCGGGCCGAGAAGTTTTCCATCGTGAAGGCGGACAACACCAACGATCCGCTCAGCCACAAATACATTCCGGTATTGGGCAAAACGTTCACGTTTATTCCTGACGGCGGGAACGGCTGGGAAGTGCAGAGCGTTGGCGACCGTACGCTCATTAACAACTTCTACGACGCGAAGTTGTGGGCCGAGGTCAAGACGTTGAACGCGGCGGCAGTGTACACGTTCGACGGCGTAGCAGCGTGATGAATATGCCCCTATGCGTATAGTGCAATAATATGGCACGCCGCAGGCGTTATCCGTCGGCGGCGTGCCACAGGGGCAAGGTGATGAAATGGAACTCGGAGCAATAGCGTTTAATGCAGCGTGGAATGGAATGCCATCGGCCCGCGCTCAAATCCGCGTGAATAAGCGAGACGTGATCGCCAAGGCGCTTTCGTCCGGTATCAGCCTCGCAACTACCGAGGACGACCAGGGCACATTTAATGCGGCTGACGTAACGGTGCGGTGCTTGGCATCGAGCGAGACGGCGACCGTGAAGCTGAAAAAGGGTGATGTAGTTGAAGTCATGAGCGTGCCGGTCGGCACATGGGTTTCGTTGCGCATACTTTCGCGCAAGGATTCTGCGGGCATAATCGTTTTGGGTTTCGAGACACCGAATGAGTAACGACGCGATAACGATAGAGTTTCCGCAGGAGGATGTGCGGGCTTTGTTCCGTGCGATGGACGCCGGAATGAAGTACATGAACATGCACGTAAACCACGCGCTCAATTCGGCTGGCAGGTTTCTGGTGCAGTCCATAGTTGCCTCTACTCGTATCGCGCCGAAAAAGCGCAAGGTGAAAGAGGTACAAAACGCGGCGTTCAAGCCCTCGCGCCGCAACCTAAAAACATTCGCGGTTGATGGATGGCTCGGCAAACCCCGCACGCGGCAAACAAAAGTTGTGTACTCGCGCGATGCAGCCACAGCGCAGAAGCGTTACGGGAATATACGCAACTCTGGGTTGGCACGGGCTGCGTGGAAGCGTGCGGCGCGTGAAGCCAATCTAGGCGGCGGTGGTCGCAACCTTTCTAGCGCAGGCGGCGAAATGCTCAAAATAGCAAACCGCCTCGCGTCCGGCAGTAGGACAAAAGAGTACATCAAGCTGACAAGTTTTGTCGGGTACGGTGATAAGGCGTTGCGCGGCGGTGAGCGTTCGCTTGAAACCGCACTTGAGAGGGCTTCAAACGCCATGATGAAGAGCATTGAAAAACGTCTTGTGGATAAACAGGGGTTTGGATGGCTGGCGGCATGAACGTATCAAAAGCCATAGAGCAAGCGGTGTCCGAGTTGTTGCGGGACGAAGCCGAGCTTGGCGCGGGCGTGACTGTCCGGGCGTGGCAGTCGCTGGCGCAAGACCCAAACTGGAAAGCAGAACCGGATAAAGCATTTCCACTGATTGATGTACGGTGTTCGGCCCCCGCGGTTGACCAGGCGCAGTCCACGCTGGCCGTGACGTGCGGCATTCTGTGCGCGACCAAGACGCAGGACGACAAAGACCACGCGATTGTTTCGGCCATGTACGGCGAAGTTGAGCGCGTGATCTTCGCGTTGTTCTCCGCGTTCCGGCGGGGCGATGACGAAGACGAAGTGTACTCCGCGTTTCTGGCGCGGATCATTGCACTGGTTGACAACGCATCTGCTTTCAGTTTCGGCGGCTTTCAAATTGGTGAGGCGTCACCCCCGTCGGATGACAATGGAGCAAGCATAATCGGAATGAGTCTGATCGTGAATTACAGCTGGTTGGACTTTTAACAGAGGAGAAAGAACATGAGTAACTTCGGCGCATTGACGGATCATTTTGGGATACTGGAAATTGAAGGCATGAGCGATATACTTGAGCTGGTTGACAGCAGCAAGGTTCCTCGCGCCGAGTCGCGTGCAGACGCGATGGACGAGAACAACGACATTGCCGACAGCGATTACTACGGCAACGGCGCAGGCGAGATATTCGAGGTGTCATGCAAGTATGCTGTAAAGGCTGGAACGCTTGACCTGTCGGATATCGTTATTGGCGAAATTGAAGCCGCTGTTGTTGCCTCCGGGCTTGAGGTTACTACGGCCAACATCGCATGGCCACAGATCACCGTGAGCGGGCTGCTCGGAACTGAAACGATGATCGCTCCGACGGGATTTACCAATCAGTTCACGCTTCCCGCCATTTCTGTCGTGGGCATGAAGCAAGCGCAGCCTCTTGGGTTCACCGTTTCAGCTGGACGGCTTACCGGATCGTCCTTGTCGGTGAGTCTCGAAGTCGCGGAGCAGGCCGACGGACTTGGCGAGCCTGTGGCGCACGGCATTTCAGGCGGCACGGGCGAAGTGAGTGCGGAGTTTGTCCGCATCACCGATGCGCCAGCGATGGCGCTTGCAGACCCGCTGACGACATCTAAATGGAATGCGGCTATCGTACAACCACCTGGCGCGACGGAGCCGCAAGCGGGGCACCACACGGCGTCTGCCTCGATCAACTTCACCGTGACACGCGACGCGAGTGCATAAGGCGAACCCCGATGCAAGACATGGCGAAGCTCAACGGTCTGGCCGAGGCGGAGATTGACGGCTTGATGGCGGATGGTATCATCCCCACGCCAGCCGAAATAGTTGAGCTTAACGCGCTTGCATGGGCCGTTGAATCGCCTGAGTCAAGGCGCTTGCTCTCTCGCGGAATCCCCATCGAGTGCGGGTGCGCGTATCTGTGGCCCCTGACCCTCTACGGACAAGAGTGGTTTGATCGCGTAGGGTGTAGATTGTCAAACCCCACCGCCGCGCTTGCCTATGCAATGGCAAAGCAATACGACGATGGCGAGCCGCTTGCGCTCGATGGCAGGGCGGCAGAGAAGGCTGTCAAGGCGTTCGGAAGGGCGCTCAGATGCACGGTGGCGCAGTTGAACGTGGCGATAAGCCAAGTCTTGCAGCAAGAAGAGGAAGCCGACACACCTCCATCGCAATCGGGTGGCATGTCCATCGGCGACTTCTCCGCATTCCTCGCATCTGTTGCAGGATCAACCCCCGAATTCTGGGAGCGGCGCTGTTCGGCGGGCTATACGCACGCGGTGCTTGACGCCGTGACGCGCCAGAACACGGCAGAGGGCAGAGCAAGCTCAAGCGATCCACGCATTCGGGCAGAGCGGGCGCTTGGCTGGGCGGTAGAGAAAATCAGGCAAAGCCGGAAGGCCGAATAACATGTCGAAGAAAAAAGAACTTTCGGTAATCCTCCGCGCCAGAAACATGATGGCGACCGGGCTATCCAAGGCGAAAGCGAGCTTGGACAAGTTCGGTCAGTCGGCCATGCGGATTGGCAAGTTCTTCGCAAAGGGGTTTCTTGCGGCGGGTGCAGCGGTGGTCGGGTTTGCTACGAAGGCGCTTGCGGCGTACTCGGTGCAGGAAAAAGCCGAGCGTAGTTTAGCGGCGGCGATCACGGCACACGGGGAAGCGGGCGAGGCGCTTATCCCGACGCTGCAAAAGATCGCATCCACAATCCAAGACGAAACCGGAGCCGCCGACGAAGCGACCCTTGCGGGCATGGCAAAGATGCGCATGTTGGGCGTTCAAACCAACAAGCTCGGTGATGCGGCGCGTGCGGTAATCGCTCTCAAGTCGGTTGGGCTTGAGGAAGCGGCGGCGCAAAAAGCCGTGGCTATGGCGATGCAGGGCAACTATGAGATGCTCAATCGCTACGTTCCTGCGTTGAGAAGCGCGACGAGCGAGGCCGAAAAAGCGGCAATCGTGAACGATTTGTTTGCTCGTGGCTACGAGCAGCAGAAGGCCGTGCTGAATACCGTGTCCGGGCAATGGGGTTTGCTCAAGGGCAGAATCGGGGACGCGTGGGAAGAGATGGGCCGCGCAATATCTCAAAACGACGCGCTTTCGGGTGCGCTTGCTAGGGTTGGCGATGCGGTCAAGGCGTTTACCGCGAGGCTTTCGGAGTGGGCGAGTGGTGGTGGAGTGACAAACCTAATCGCTGGCGCAAAGGTGTTCGGCGAAACATTCGCGTACTACCTGAACCTTGTTTCCAATACCGCGCACATCCTGTGGGCAAGCATAAGCGACGGCGCGGCAACTGCAATCGGCTACACGAAAAACGTAGTAAGCGCGTGGGTTGACGGAACGGTTGAGAGTTTCAAATACTTGGGCGACTACGCGACGGCGCTATGGGAAAAGATCAAAAGCCCGCGATCCGCATTCAAGCCGCCAAGCCTTGCCCCGTACCGCGCGGCGCTCAAGGAATTGTCCGATGCGATAAAGGGCGAAAGCGGCATCGTGACGGAGCGCACAGACGCGGCTCTGGCCGAACGCGAGAAGCTGCACGAAGACCACGCCAAGGCCATCGAGCAAATCGGCCAAGAGCAACTTGACGCTCTCGAAAAGCAGCGCGAGAAGCGGCTGGCCGACGAAAAAGCCGCAGCAGACGCAGAGAAGAACATGGCGCAAGGCACGGCAAAAGCGGTTGCGAAGTTCAACGTGGACGCGGCCAAGAAGTCGAAGCAGGCACAGGTTGACGCGCTCAAGGGCAAGCTCGACGCGATCCAGAAGGAAAAGGCGTCCGTTGAGGAAGTCGCCAAGATGCGCGTGGCCGACTACATCGAGCAGCGCAAGGCAGCGAAAGAAGATGCGAAGGCGAGAGAGAAAGACGCGCGGAAAGCGGCGGGACTGGAAGCCAAAGTGCGGCGCGGAGTGCGATTGAGCAAGAAAGACCGCGAGTTTCTGGACGCGAGCCGGGCAATTGGCGCTGCACAGAAACGGGCGGGCGAGTTGGGCGCGGAAGAGGCTACCGTTGCGGCGCAAATCGAAGCGGCTCAGGCACAAATCGAACGCCTGGACAAAATACGAGAACACCTTGAGAAAATCAGGGCGCAACAGGACGAGCTATTGAGGATGGCGTAAAATGGCACTTGCAGAATCAGTTACAGGCGATGGACATGTGACCTCGAAGTCGAAGGGCTTTTCGTTCTTCACAACAGAAACACAGTCGGGAAGCCAAACTATTCAGCACAAGTTCAAAGAGAGCATGACAGAAATTACTACGGAGTGGGTGGGGTTAACTTATTCCGCCGCAAGCGCGGCGGTTGACGCCATTACAGGCGACAATGAGATTGGAAGGCTGGAAGAAGATAACAGGGTTGTCGGTAGCTACAAGTTTTCAAAAACGGTGGTGGAAAAAAAGGTTACATGGGTTTCAAGCACGGTGATATCCACATGATGGTTTTCTTCGAGCAACTACCGAAAGAGGGAAAGCCGCTTGCCATGAAGGGTTTGGCAAGGGGTTTGCGCAAACTTGAACGAGCATTACAACTCATGAACGTTGTCGGCGGTAAAGTTGACTGGAAAGACGGTGTGCCGAAGATCATCGTGAATGCAACCGCAGGCGGTAGCGCGGGCGGCATTGGCCGCATCATTGTCGCTGGCGTACCGAAAGAAGTTCCTTCATACCCTGAAACACCGGCTACAAATAAGTGGTGTCTGATGGTTTATTTCGACGGTTCTCCTCCGGTGTGGGTGGATTGGGACATGGACGACCCGCAGCCATCGGATGCGGAAATATACGATCCCGATTATACGTTTGGAGACATACATGTTCCGCGTATACCATAGCATTGTGTTCGTATTGTTGTTGGCAAATTCCGCGCTTGCATGGCGTGACGACATTTACCCTCCTGAGACCTATGCGGAGCGAGAATCAAACAGGTATCACGTGGTACACAATACATCATCCAACCCGCCTTTGTGGGGGCGAATAAACGGGTATGTGAATCTTTCTGGCAACTATATTCACACCTATATCAATGGATGGGATGGAACAACAAATGTAGTTGTAACCAACTGGACCCGAATCGGCCCGCGTTGGAACGGAATCGAAGCCGAACACCTCACAAACAGGTATACGACATCGGTGTCGCTTCTTGATGCGCTAGACATGGATGCGTGGCTTGCAGTTGAGGAACGGGCAAAGTGGATTTCGTCCACGTCGAACAACGTAGAGCTTTATATGTTCCGTATAGAGAAGCCTCCGGCAGAAGGCGTCTTGCCGCTGAACAGCGAAGCCCCGTTGCAAAAGGTGAAAAACTGGGTGGCAAACAATGTAGGCTATTTCGTTGACCCAACGTACATATCAGATATGGGCGCGTGGTTTAATTCTACGTCCCAATGGGCATGGGTAACAAACACGGTGAGGATACAGTCGTGCGTTTCAACAGCCGTAACGGTGACAACGTATTCTTCGTGGCAGTTGCAGCGCCCCAAAACACCACCGTTTTTAACGGTCGGGCGACTGTGTGAGATAGCCGGACTTCCTTATGAAAAAATAATACTTACGGGCACTGTTCCAAATGCCTTCGGATGGCAAGCAAACGACACGAACTCTTATATGGTGAATACAAATCTTCCGAGCAATCCTGTAAACATAGTCTATACTAATTATGTACGCACCTATTTCGATGTCACGCCGTGGCGCGGTCTTGATGGAAGCGGGCCTAGCAACACGTATTTGGCTTTCAGAGGCGGCGGGTGGCCTTACGACACAAATATATATAACGCTATTGCGTATGGGTTTACTGCAAACGATTACACGTACAAAAAAATACGTGACATGTTTGCAAAGCTAACCATCTTCGCAAGAGAGATAAACTTTGTAGAAAAGACAAACGATGCAACGCGATATTACGGAAACAACACCGAGGGATATTCGAGAGGGGACACGAATACATGGTTTGTCACGCCGTGCTATCAGGCTTTTTGCGGCTCCCCGTATTACAGCGGATGCTTATACGAAACAAACCTGCCCGATTGCGGCCTCTACGAGTTAGCTCGCGGCGATATTGCATCTATAAGCGATCCTGAGCTTGGTGCTGAAACAGACTTTGTAAACCTTTCGTCGAACGTAACCGCGTCATTTTACGAGCGCGTTTATCAACGTCGCTATGTGGACAACGATATAGTTGGTGCTGGATGCGTTTTGTATTCCCCAAGGAAAACGGCGACGGCGGAAACGGTGCTGCCAGAGTATTCAGCAACCGTATGGTTTAGTGGACACGTTTCTGCAAGCGGAACCCTGCGCGCCGCAGTAATGACGACAGGACGTAGTGAAGAGTTCGTCGAATACTGCCCGCCTTATTACGACTCCGAAGCCGACGAGTGTTTTGAGAGTTACAACAGAACAGAAGTATATTTCAGCGGAGCGCCGTTTGTCTTGCAAATGACAAATGTTGTTTATCAAAACGATACCGTTGACATACCAGACTTTTTCGATGGCAGCCCTAGGGTTAGATGGGAAACCCCAGACGCTTTTTACGACACTTATTCATGGGAGTACACCACAACGATTGAAAAACAATACCTTTTTATTGAAATGCTTGGAGAATACAAGTGAGAAGAGGAACCAATGAAACACATGATATTATTTTTTGCGGTTGCGGTGCTTGCGGTTGGCGCGTGCTACGGCTCAGACTTCGCCTATCGCTTGACCGCCGAGGTGCAGACATCGGGACCGCAAAGCCTCGACGACATAACATGGCAGCAGGGCACCACGCCGCTTATCCAGGTTGACCCGCTCCGGCGAGGAAAGGCGATAGATGCGGACAGCGCAATGGAAGTGCGCATGGTTATAGGTCCGAGCGGGACCGGCGCGTATTATGCCGAGGCGACAAACTATCTGGCGACGAATACTTACTACCTCATCCAATGGCCGACGATAGGTACAAACAGCGTCGGCACGAATGGCACAACAGATGCATGGTGGTACACGATTTATTTTCAGCGTGACGGACATAGGTACTGGACCGGCAACGGGCGGCTTTATATTGAGGAAACGACTAGCACCGCTGAGGACGGCCTTGTATGGCAAACTGTGACGGCAAATACTATTGAGTGGGGCAACATCGCAGGCGACATAGCAAACCAGACAGACGTTGCGGCTTATGTTGAGTCTCTTATTTCTGGCACGCAAACGGTAGAGGTAGCTTACGGCACATCTTCCACAACCGCCACCCGCGGCGACTGGGGCGCAGCGGTGAGCAACACCGCAAACACCGCTCTCTCAACCGCAACGGGGGCAGCGGCAACGGCGGCAAGCGCGTACACGGCGGCGACACAGGCTCAGGCGACGGCTGACGCCTATACCGAGACAGACCCTGTATGGACCAACGACCGAGCGCAGGGTTTTACGGTTGCGGGTCCGGTGACAAACGAGGGTGCGCTTTATGTTGGCGATGTTGACGCAGGATCAAGTGATCCCGGAAGATTGCTATTGCGTAACAACGCTGCTACTCCGGCTAGATGGGATGGGTTACAATTTGATGATTCTGGGCTGATGGTAATAAAGGATTCAGAGTATGACTCACCATATCTGATGGATAATTATGGAAATATATACACTGATCGCATAACAAACGCGCTTGCGCAGGCTGGCGTCAACACGGGCGACGTGTCTAGCGCCATGTTCTCCGGTTCCACAAACCAATACGTTGCGGGTGACGGCAGCCTACAGGCTTTTCCATCTGCTGGCGAGGACAGCATTGCGCGTGAGTGGGCGGCAGCGGCGAGCAACCTTGCTGCTTCTGCCATATTTGGCGCAACCATCTCGGCGGCGGGCGCTGACGCGGTGACGACCAACGACGGGGTGTTGAGCATCACGTGGAACACCAATGAAGCGCATTACGTGGACACTGACACCGGCGCAACGAATATCGTGGCGGGCGATTCCGACACATACGACGCGGGGGCGAGGACGCTCACGTGGAACACGAATGCGGTTTCATCTGGCTCGGGCAGCGGCAACCTCACCGCAACCAACACGCCGACAGCGGGGCAAATGTTGTACGCGAGCGGCACGGACAACGATACCCTGTACTGGGCGGCGGCTCCTGCGGGTGGCGGCATAGACTCGGCCATCGCAAGCAACTCGTTTGTAAACAAGGCTGGAGACACTATGACTGGTGCGTTGTATATTGAAACTCCGGGTGGTTTGATAGTCTCCAATTCTACTGGTCCTGCCTCTGTGTTGATCGGCAACAATATCAAGAGTGATAGTGTTACTCTGCTTGTCGGGATTGGGGCAGGAGTTAATGTGTCTGCGGGTGCTCAGGCAGGCGTGGCGATAGGCTATCTCGCGAATGGAGTTGGCGGGGTAGCCCTTGGCCAAAGCTCTTGTGCTGCTGGAGCCTATGATACTGCTGTTGGGCATAATGCTGGGGCGTACCTAAAGAGCGTTGCGATTGGGGACACAGCAAATGCACGCAGCACTACTGGTTATGGTGTTGCTGTTGGAGAGGGTACTTACGGAGGCGCTTATGGGGTTGCTGTTGGACGAGCAGCAAACGGATTGACCTACGGTTCTGCGGTTGGCTCAAGCGCAAATGCAACTCATTACGGTATATCTTTGGGCACCTCAGCAAATGGTACTGATCGTGGAATTGCTATTGGCGTGTCCTCACGCGGGTCTCACACAAACATTGCCATAGGAACATCCAGTTTTGCTGGAAACTCCGCAGCACAAATTCAGCGTATCGCTATCGGCCTTGGCGTGTCCAACGCGGTGAATAACTCCATCCGCGTGCGTGGCGACCTGTATCTTGACGGCGGAACAAATCGCATATTTTTCCGCCCCACCTTTGGCAGCGGCGACTTTGTGCAGGGGACGCTCATTGTTGTGACTAACGCATACACAGGCGGCGTGATGAGACTCGCGACAGATAACGGTAACACGTGGATGCACGAATAGAGGGAGAATGAAAAATGAAGAAGCTGATTTTTGTGCTTGCGGTGTTGATTGGCGTTGTTGTTGTTCAGGCGGCAGAGATTCGAGTGGCAATCAAGGACGATGTACTGACCGAGCTTGCCGCTCCGGTAAACGCTGGTGGGATGCAGTTTCCCTCAACGCTCATGATCCGTGTGGTGTTCTATCCGGACGTTAAGCCGGAGGACGCAATCGCGAAGGCAATTTACACGGCGGTGTTGGAACAGGTGAACGAGAGGCTTCGAGCCGACGCTATTGCGGTTGCCGTGGCGAGCGCACCCACGAAGTCCGAGGACGAGATAAAGGATAAGGATGCGCCGAAAGATGAGGAGAAGCCGTGAAAAAATATCTTTCGATGATTCTGGCCGCGTTGCTCGCCCTGATCGCTCAGGCGGCGGTGTGGGAAGTCTCTTGGGACGCGCCCTCGGAACGAACGGACGGTACTCCGCTTGCGGCTGGCGAGATCGCGGGATATTGGCTCTACGACCTGTCAGGGGATGTTCCGCAGCGGTTGATGTACTCCGAGGCCATGACCGCCAGCGTGACGGTGACGGTTGCGAATGTGACTGCTTCGGTTGCGGCGGTGGATGTGTGGGGAGAAGAGGGCGAGATGTCGGAGAGTGTTGTGTTGAATCGCGGCGCGGCACCGGGGCGTCCGGTGCAAATAAAGGCGAAGCGAACGAAATAGGAGGAATGGAGAATGAAGGCAATGGCGGTAATGGCGGCGGTGGTTGTGGCGGTTGCGGCGACGAGCTGCACGGTGATGCGGGAGGCAGGCATAAAAGAAGAGCATGATCCTGCGGTCAAGGCGCTGGTGCTCAAGCAGGTGAGGCGTGATCTGGCCAAAGAGAACATCACCGTATCCAACAAGGAACTTTCTAGCTGGTATGACGAGGCGGTCGCCTCCGATCAGATGCGCGCTCTGGCGGACAAGATCGTGCTGAATCCCTCTATCAGAAAACGAGCGGACGAAGCGATAGCGAAATACTATCCGAAGATTTTGGCGGCAACCGCAGAGGGCATTGTCGCGGCAGAAGATTGATTTGGTTTAAAACGGGCAAGATGCGCGGGAGTGCGCTGTGAAAGAAGGACACATGACAATCAGAGCGATAACGACACTAACTGGCTTTGCAGTCACGGCGCTCTCCTTGCCTTTGGCGAATACCATGACTACGGTTGCCGAGCCTGTCGCGTGGTGGCAGCAGTTATTCAACGCACTATCAACGGGGTCTGCACAGGTTGTTTTGGGGGCGGTATGCGTGGCGTTTGCTTACGCCATCGTGAAGCAAAATGCACAAGCGAGGGAAGTGTCCAAGGCGTATGTGGAGGATTTGAAAAAGCAGAATGAAGCCTTGGTGAAAATGGTTGAGCGTTCATCTGAGGCGACCACGAAGATGTCCACGAGTGCGGATAGACTGCTGAACGAGGTCACGGTTATGCAGCTTACATCAACCCGGTGCGGACAGTTCCACGAAGACCTCGGCCAAATTCTTCGTGGGCTGCGAGACCGATGGGATCGGGTTGAGAAGAAGAGAGAGGAAAACAACGGAGGCTGAAATGAGCGGCATACGGTACATCGCGCATTGTCCGTGCGGCCACGAAAACCGTGCGTTCGGGTTCGGCGTAGCATCGCCATTGTTATGCCCCGCGTGCGGCAAGGAAACTCTGGTGGTTGATGCGGAAGTTATAGATGACGATTTGACCCCTCACCCAAAGGGCAGCAACGGGGATCGCGCAATACACCCACGCAGACAGGGCGAGAAATGAATACGCCATTCGTTCCCGCTGTAATAAGGCCGTCATGGGAGGGCAAATATTCCAAGGGCGCTCCGGTGCGATACGAAAGACGTGGCCTGTTGCGCTCGCTCACGCCAATCTACACAGTGAGGCTCTGCACAGACTTTCCGCTCATGCTCCATGCTTCCGACGGGCGCACGTATAGCCCAAAGCGGCTCGTCGAAAATTATGATGGTGCTACCGTCCCGGCCATTTTTCAGATGCTCACATGGGCCATTCCGGGCGTACACCTGCAACGCGACATGTACCCGCGCTCAACCATATTGCACGATTCGGCATGTCAGGATCACGGCTTGTATGTGTGGGATGAGGGCGGTTGTGAGTTTGAGCAATTATCACGCGCAAAGGTGGACTGGCTGTACCTAGATGGGTTGCTTGCAGAGGGGGCGAACACCGCTACACGTATTGCTGCTTATGCTGGCGTCCGAGCCTATGCCCGCCCGTTTGTAAGGTGGTAGGTTGGCTATTCTGTTGTTCTGTGTACGCGCTGCCGCGCGGCGTAAGTGCCTGCGGAGACGGTTGCCGAGATTGAGGGGCATTTAAATGCTGGCGGTCTGGGTACCGGAGGGATGCGATAGCATGAAGGCGATGGTTGGAGCCGGATTCGTCAAGCTGTGTGTCGGAGACGCTATTCAGCATGGAGACGAATACTTTGATGCAAACACAGGCGAATGGGAGCCGAGCAAATGCGCCGGGAAGCACGCTGTTGGAAAGCCTAACTGCACATCGTCAATTTACCGACGCCGCTGCCATACGTGTTCCAACATGAAAGATGAGGCTGAGAAATGAAGCGCAAGAAACCAAAGCAAGATATTCACGTCATCCCGGATCGTTTGTTTTGCGTGTTTACACGCGATAGCCTGTTGCCGTGGCATATAACTAGAGCGCGGGCGCAAGCCGAGGTTTTGGCGCGTGCTATGAATCGCGCAACCAAGGCGTACAAGTGCCACGTTCAGGAGTATGCCTCTGTTCGTGGGGGCGCGAAATGACCACCCCTGACCTATTCGACTTGGTGATTGGAGGATGAGTGTGGATACAAAAATCAAAAGTAATGTCAAAAAAACGCTCACCACGCACGTTTTAACGGAAGAACAGGCCGAGGCAATACGACGGACGCCTCTCAGCCAGAAAAGCGTCATGGTGAAGGCTTTTTCGGGAAAGTCGAAGGCGGCCGCTCTCAAGGCCAAGTGCATCGAATGTGCGGGTTTTGTCCGGGCGGAGGTTGCCGAGTGTACCGTGGAGTGTTGCCCGTTGTGGGTTTACAGGCCGTATCAGGGAAAAAAGGAGTCGAAATGACAACTTGGCCGGGGCACCCGTTCCCACCGTCACCCCCGACGGGCCTCCTTGCGGGTGTTCCCGGCCATTGGAGGCTGACATGAGCCAGTATGAAATAGATGGTCGCCCGGTTCCCAGAGTGACAGAGATCATCCGTGATGTGCTGGGCGGCTGGTTCCCCTCCGACCCGTGGTATCTGGAACGTGGCACGGCGGTACATGACGCAATGGCTGCGATATTGCGGGGCAAGGATTTTGAGTGTGATCCACGCATACAGGGCTTCGTGGACGCGGGCCGCAAGTTTTTGGCCGACATGCCGCACAAGGTTGTTTCGGTCGAGGGCGTTGTGCAATCAGTCATGCATCAATATTGCGGAAGATATGACGCGGTTCTCGGTTTGGTTACGCCGCGCATTTCCGGCTCGTTTATAATAGACTGGAAGACCAACGACGCCGATGACGAGCGGGTTGCCTTGCAGCTTGGCGGGTACGCGCTTGCGCTTGGCAAGGCCGCACCCCGCTACGGCATGGGCGTAGGTCTGCACGAGGACGGCACGTACAAATGCACAGACGTTTTCGATATGCGGTTGAAGTCGCGGGAGTTCGCGGCGCTGCGGGTCGTTTGGGGAATACAAGATCGGTTAGGACAACACAAACAGGATGCTAGTTAATGGACAAGATGCAAGCAGAAGTAACGGAAGTATTGGAAGCGGCTGGAACGGCTATCGTTCCGCAGTCTATGCGGGAGTCCTTGATAACAGACCTTGCGCCGATTGCAAATCGTATTGAGACATACGCAATGACGGCTGAAACGATACGGGTAGTTGATGATGCGAGCGCAAAAAGCGCCGCAGAAGTTTGCGACCTGATCGCGGCTGATGTGAAGGCGGTCAAGGGCCACGAAATCCTTGCCAACGTGATTACCGGCTTCCACGCGATGCACCGGCGACTGACAGCGTTGCGCGATGCGTTTGTGGCCCCGATGGAGGCGAGCCGCAAAACGATCAAAGGCAAGGTGATCGCGTGGACCGAGGCCGAGCGGGCCAAGGCCGAGGCCGAGCAACGCCGCTTGCAGGCTATCGCCGACGAGCAGGCCCGCAAGGAGCGCGAGCGTTTGGAAGCACAGGCGGCGAAGCTCAAGACGCAAGAGAAGCGCGAGGAACGTCTGGAACAGGCGGCGCAAGTGATCGCACCAGTTGTCCAGGTTGCGGCTCCAAAGTCGGCGGTCAAGGTTGCGCGGGTGTGGGTGGCGCGGGTAGTTGATGCGGGGGCGTTCTTCGCTGCGATTGCGACACGTCCAGACCTTGCGGGGTACTGCGAGATCAGCGTAACGAAACTGGAGAGGGCGAAGGCGAGCAACCACATGACGGAGATTCCCGGCGTGGAGTTCAGGAAAGAGGTTCGGTAAGAAAGGAGAATGGCAATGACAGACAAGAAGTTGATTACAACACCGGTACGGGTGCAAGACCCGGACGCAATGCGGACCGAACTGGCTGTTCCGCAACGCAACCCGGCAGAGATGATGCAAATGGCGCTTGAGCATAAAGCCGATCCTGCTGTGCTGCAAAAACTGATAGACATTCAACAGCAATGGGAGGCGGCACAGGCGCGCAAAGCATACGTGGAGGCTATGACGGCATTCAAAAGCGAGTGCCCTGCGGTGCTTGGCAAGGATGCGAGCGTGGACTTTACATCGAGCAAGGGGCGCACGCACTACAAGCACGCCACACTTGGCAGCATTGTCAGCGCGATAACGCCGATGTTGTCAAAGAACGGCTTGAGCATAAGCTGGGAAACCGCGCAGGAGAGCAACGCCGTTCGGGTAACATGCAACATCACGCACCGGGCGGGGCACAGGGAATCCACAACGCTTTGCGGGCCGCGTGACGAGAGCGGGAACAAAAACCTAATTCAGGCCGTGGGTTCGGCGGTCACGTACTTGCAGCGGTACACCCTGCTTTCAGCGCTTGGATTGGCAACTGCAGATCAGGATGACGATGGCGGCAAGCGACGCGAGCCGATAAAGCCGACGGTGGAGCTGGAACCGGAGAACCAAGATGACAAAGGCGAGGTGGTTGCGGTCACGATTGGCGAGGTTAAATCAAGGTCGGGCGGGAGCAAAGAAAAGCCTTGGGTGCGTTACTACTTCAAGTCGGGCGATGAGTGGTTCAGCACGTTCAGCAATTCGTTGGCCGAAGTGTTGCGCGGACTGGTAGGGCAGGAAGTCGAGCTGCGCATCGAGCGAAATGAGAAGGGCAACACCGTGTTGGGCGTGATGTCAGACGCGCAGGAATAACACCATACCGGGCCGTCGCGCCGAGTCCACGACGGTTAAACGAGACTCCAAAAACGTCGCCCGGTGAAAACACGCAAAAACCCCAAGGCCCGCGCCGCCCGCGAAAACGGGAAACTTGGGGGACGGCCCCGAAGCGCCGGGCAACCGGATGCGGAGGCGAGAAAGCGGGCGTGGGAGACGAGGAGAGCGAAAAAGAAAAGCGAAAAACCCGCTTGACACCCGCAAGGTTGGATGGTTAGATAGGAGACAGTAAGGCAATGAGTGCTAATATGGATGAGATTAAAGAGCGAATCGTAAACAGACATATCGCAAAGATTCTGACCCGCCTTGGCGTTTCTATTGCGCCCGTTCAACAGTCGGAAATCAAACGGCAGATGTGGTTTCTGGCCGACGATATTGTTGCGGCCCTTACGGAAAATCAGGAGATAAGTGATGAATCAGGCAATAAGTGTGTACAGGGTTAAGGACTGGGACAAACACTTCGAGAATAACCGCACCCGCGAGATGGTGAAAATGGCATGGGTGCCGGTTCCAAACAAGCACGACGGTGAAGGCTTCCAACGCATCATGCGCGAGAAAGACGGCATGGTTATTTATGGATGCTGGCACCTCATCCTGCAAGTAGCCAGCAAGTGCCTGCGGGAACGCGGCACCCTCCTGCGGGAGGATGGCACCCCATTAGACGCTGAGGCCATAGCATTCAAAACCGGATGGCGTTCATCGGCTGACATTCAGCGTGCATTGGATTTTCTCTCATCATCACAAGTAGGCTGGCTTGAACTTGTTACGGCAGACGGAATACCAATCCCGCACCTTCCTGCGGCAATCCCGCACCTTCCTGCGCGGAATGGAATGGAAGGGAAGGGAACGGAAAGGAAGGGAAAGACTATTGCGCCGGACAAGCCGCCGCGCAAGAGAGATGAAGTCATGGATGCCCTTGCAGCATTGGAAACCGACGATTTAAGGCAAGTAACGAAGTCATCATGGAGCAAACACGCAAAGGCGAAGCAGTTGATTGTTGAAGTGTGCCCGGATGTGAGCGCGGCAGAGATAAAGCGAAGGGCCAAGAATTACACAAGCCATTTCGATGAATGCACGGTTACAAGCACGGCGCTTGCTTCGCACTGGGCGCGGTGCGACAAGCCGAAGGGCAGGCCAATCAACAACGCAGGCGGCTATGACCCGATGAAGGACGATGGGGGGCAGCTTGCGGCAATCGAGGAATTGACAGCAAAGGCGAAGGCGAGACAGGCGGCGAGCACAGAGCACAGCGGTTTATCCGCTGATGCGGTTGTTAAGGAGTTAAAATGCCAAGAATAGACATACGACAAGAGGAAGTGTGGGCGCGGATGTACTGCCAATACTTCGCGCGGCCTTACGACTTCGACCCGGAAATGATTGCGCGAACGCTCGACATCGAGTTGGGCAACTGGGACCGGAGCACCCTTATCAAAACTATGCAGTGGATGACATCGGCAGGACAGAAGTGGTCGAAGAGTCCTGGCGGGCGCGAGTTGGCAATAGCGTACAAGATGCACAACCGCAGAACAGAAGCAATGCCTGTACGCACGCCTGAGGGCTTCGTCAACTTCGTGAAGTCGCGTATGTTGCGGGCAACAACGTTTGCAGACCGATGGAACATAATGTGCAGCCCGGACCTATACGCTGGCGCCGAGCGGACAACAACAGGCGAAGAATGCGATACCCTGCATGTATGGGCGAGCGGAGAATGGGAAGAGTGGCACAGGCCAACGCTTGAAGAGATTGCAAACATGCCGACAAGTGATGAATCGAAAGGAGTACCGTTTTGACAACCCTCACCGACCACAAAGCGCATTGGGCACGCCTGATGCACGCGCTGCGCGAAGAGGATAAGGACGAAGCCGAGCGGTGCGCATACGCTTTTGCAACACTTCACGCGCTGAAAGATGATTCGCGGGACGAATTGCGTAATGCAGCCGTGCGGGAATTGAACCAGATGCGCATTTTTGTTGGCATGGACGATTGGCGTAATGCCAGTTTGTGCGTGACTGCGCTTGTGGCGCTGGCGAGGGTTGGGAACGCTGGAGGCACTGGTTCGACATGAGAGGATTGATCGAGTTCTCGAACGAATTGGACGCGCTGGTGAAGCGTTACCAGCACGAGGCCGACATCACTTACGCCGATGTGATCGCCGCCCTTGAAATGAAAAAGCACGCGCTGATGAACGAGGCCGCCGACCGCTTTGTGCGTGACTGCGCTTGTGGCGCTGGCGAGGGTTGGGAACGCTGGAGGCACTGGTTCGACATGAGAGGATTGATCGAGTTCTCGAACGAATTGGACGCGCTGGTGAAGCGTTACCAGCACGAGG
>Ga0334886_1001452_pt1 | contig 27746 bp, 27 predicted proteins | sample GraSluR1_MG_9_FD_207232 | JGI IMG/M metagenome (GOLD analysis project Ga0334886, IMG submission 207232) | Sludge microbial communities from methane-producing bioreactor in Wageningen University, Netherlands - Granular Sludge_27_06-R1 | ecosystem: Engineered > Bioreactor > Anaerobic >... | reverse complement strand
GAAGCCGCCCGGCGCAATGGTATTGTCCTGGCTGCGGATCCCGTGCCCCAGGTCGCCGAGGTCTAGCCCTACGGCATGGGTATTTCTAATTGTCGTTAATGTTAATTTCTAATTGTCGCTTGACAACAAATTTCTCTGAACATGATGTGGATACGGTAATGCATCTGCTATTTGCTACGGAGATAGAGGCGGGAATCTTTGAGGCGATGTGCAATCCGCCGGGCGGCGATTGGAGTGGGTTGTCGGTGATGAATTTCCGGGCAGGAGATGAGTATCGCTGGACTTCTCTGCCGCGAGTCTCGGCTGTTGGTGGCAAACGACCTGACCACGTGATTCAGCTAGATTCAACCAAAGAAAGCGTTATCTTGCTGGCAATCGAATCGAAAGATGCGCCGGCAAAAATACAGGCCACCTTGGGACCTGCGTTGACAACCTACGTGGAAAAACTGCTGGAAATGCCCCCTGTCGCTGCAAAAACAGCCGATTCAGATTGGCAGTTATGGCAAAGCGACGATTCGCCGTTGCGAAATGTGCATATTGTGTCTGGCGGCGCTTTTTGTTGGACGGCGGAGCGCGACTTGACGTTGTGTCTGGATAAATGCCGGTTCGATTTTGTCATGGCGCTTGAGTTCGACTCAGTTGAACAATCGGCTTTGCTCCATGTGCGGGTTGGCCCGCAGGCTGAGTTCCTTTTGTCCAAAATTTATGACCTGGCGCAACGTTTCGGCGGGCGGCTTAAAGTTCAGGTACACTGATTCTATGACTGCATCAAGGCTAGTCTTCATTAACTTGGTGAAGGGAGAGTTCCCGGTTGGTAATTCTACTTTGGTCGTGTATAAGTGAGGCGGAATGGGCGATTCGTATGTTCTATCACCGGCCATACCGTCGAATGTCAGAATCCATTTGACGCCAACACGGTTCAATCGCGCCAATTCGAGGTAAAATTTGTCGAAATCAAAGTCTGTCGGCATATATCTGCCTTTCGTTCCGTTGTAGGGTGGGTCTAAAAAGGCGAGATCGCCCTTAGTAGCGTTTTCAAGGGTTTGATGATAATCGGCAACGATAAATGTGACATCTTGAATATAACGATTCCATTGATAAACGATCTGTGATAAGCGTTCCGGCGAAATTCCGGGACGGGTATGATGCAATGAGTTATTGAAGTCGCCATTTTTATTGAAGCGGATTAATCCATTGACACAGGTGCGGCTCAAAAAAAGAAAATCGTGCGGGTTGCGGGTGGCGTTAAAAGCCTCTCGTATCTCATAATAGGCTGTGTGACCTTCATTTTGCAATTGTCGCCAGCGCCGCTCATATTCTTTGATGGTAAGTTCTGGCGCATCTCGAATTGCTATCCATAGCTGGATGAGTTCAGGGATGACGTCGCCGGCTATCCCGATTTCACTTGGTCTGAACGGCAACATAGCGCCGCTGCCTACAAAGGGTTCAAAGTAGCATTTGGTTTCCGGAAGTAAATAAGCCAGGATAGGCGCTACTTTGCGTTTGCTGCCTGACCACTTAATGACCGGCGCGAGGCTTTGTACACACCTTTGCATTAGAATAGCTCCATTCGCTGACTTGTCTCTCGCGTTTTCAGGTAAGCCGTTATGCGTTGGCAGGCTAAATCAAAATATTCTTGCTCGACTTCATACCCTACACAATCCATATCATATTCTAATCCGGCAACCACGTCGGTTCCTGAACCGAGAAATGGGATCAATAATCGGCCCCCACGTAAGCCGGAGATAAGTAACAGTCTTTCAATCAATCGCAACGGTTTCTGTGTGGGGTGTTTGCCGAATTCTAGTTCGTCGGACTTTTTGTTGTTAGGTATGTCCCATACTGTGCGTAATTGTTTGCCTGGTTCCTTAAGATTATCTTCTTTGAAAGCAGCCGCTTTGACTTCTTCATAATTGAAATAGTATTCACGCTTGTCTTTTCCGGTATGTACCCATAATATAGTTTCGTGGCTGGCGGTCAAACGGCGTCCTGATAGATTTGGGAATGCATTACGTTTATACCATACGACTTCGTTGATGATTTCCAGTCCCAGGATTTGGCAGGCAACATTGACAATGCCTGAATTGTGATAAGTTGAATGTATCCAGATAGAACCAGTGGGCTTGACTAGGCGTTTAAGTTCGTTAAGCCACGACAGCGTAAACCCAAAACCATCAAGGCCATTGAACTTATCCCAATCGTGCGAAGCCAGTTTCCAGGGACCGCCAAACCCTTCGAGCATGTGCCCGTTTTCCAATTTCCAGGTGGCTTGGGTCGAGGCGCCATAAGGCGGGTCGGCAATGGCTAGATCGAACGAGTTGTTCGGCAAGTCCCGTACACCTGTCAACACATCTTGAAGATGCAAGTTTACCTTGTCGAGTATAAACGTTGGATGGTTACTCATAGTCACTTCCCAAATAAGAGTTGATCCGCGCTTCGGCGATTTTCAAGGCTTGTAGGGTGGTGCGATTGGAGGTGTAGCTCATCACGATCTTCTCGGCAATAGCATGAGCGGCAAGTTCTTCCAAAGGAATATCGAAATACGATGCCAGTCTTGCCAGTTGTTGTTCTGTTGGCAACCTGTCGCCATGTTCGATTTTGCTCAACAGGCTGGAGTCAACTTCGATAGCTGCTGCAATCACGCGCAATGGTTCGTTGCGTGCCTGGCGTAAGTCTCGCAGTTTGTCTCCGAGAGTTTGTTCATTTTCCATAATTTGACTTGTCCTATTTCGTCTTGACGTATTTTGTCAAAATTATATCATGAATCACTCTGATTGTCAATTATCACATAGGAATAGTTCAATGAACCAGAATGCCTTAAGTCAACAATACCGCACCGATGCCAACCTCAACGCCCGCATCGACCTGCACCGGCGATTCAGCGCCAATCCGTACCCGTGGCATCGCTGGGTCTTCGATCAGCTCGCGCTGCCCGCCGATGCGCGCATCCTCGAACTGGGCTGCGGCCCCGCCGACCTGTGGCGCGAGAATGCGGAACGTATCCCCGCCGGGTGGGACATCACGCTAACCGACTTCTCCGAAGGGATGGTCACCTCGGCGCAGCGCAACCTAACAGACACAGGGCGCATGTACACGTTTAGGCAGGCTGACGCGCAGGATTTGCCCTTCGAGGCAGATACCTTCGATGCCGTAATCGCCAATCACATGCTCTACCACGTCCCTGACCGCCCGCGCGCCTTCGCCGAGATCCGCCGCGTGCTAAAACCGGGCGGCGTGCTCTACTCAGCGACAAACGGCGAACGTCACATGATGGAATTGTGGCAATTGCTGGAACCCTATATTCCGAACTGTTACACGCGGGTCTTGGAAGCATCAAAGGGGTTCCTGTTAGAGAACGGCGCGGCGCAGTTGGTGGCAGCGGGCTTCACCGATATCGTCTGGTGCAGTCGTTCCGACGCGCTCGAAGTTACGGAAGTCGAGCCGCTCATCGCGTATATCCAATCGTCCAATACGTTGATCGCACACACTTGGACTGAGGCAGGACTGGTCGCCGTGCGCGCTGAGGTGGCAGCGCGCATTGCGGCGGAAGGGTCGTTTCACATCGCTAAGGTGACAGGGTCTTTTGTGGCGCGGGCGGTCTGATCGAGGCGATATAATCGCCCTTGACAGGAGATTCTAAGCCCTTAGAATGGGAGGGTATTCATCCAGATTATAAAAAGGAGGTTGTAACGAATGGATCTTTTCGAGAAGTGTGGAGCTTTTACAACGGCCAACGACGTGCGTGAATCTGGGCTTTATCCTTACTTTATTCCTTTGACCAACAATGAGGGTTCTGAAGCGCGTATTGGCGATCATCATCTCATTATGATCGGTTCCAATAACTATCTGGGCTTGACGACGCATCCTAAAGTACGTCAGGCTGCGCTCGATGCGGTCAAGCAGTACGGCACCAGTTGCACCGGTTCGCGCTTCCTCAACGGCACGCTCGAGATGCACCTTGAACTGGAGCGGCGGCTGGCCGAGTGGGTGGGCATGGAGCGTGCCCTCGTGTTCAGCACCGGCTATCAGGTCAACGTGGGCACGATTTCGTCGTTGGTAGCGCGAGACGACTTCGCCATCACCGACAAAGACGATCATGCCAGCATCGTCGATGGCTGCCGGCTCTCCTTTGGGACAATGAAACGGTTCCCGCACAACGATATGGAAGGCCTGGAGCGCGTGCTGGCCTCCCTCCCCGAAAGGGGCGGGCGGCTGGTGATCGTCGATGGTGTGTACAGCATGGGCGGCGACATTGCTCCACTTCCGGAACTGATCGCACTGTGTAAGCAGTACGGCGCGCGGTTGATGGTGGATGACGCGCATTCCATCGGTATCCTTGGCGGCGGGCGTGGGACGGCGGCGGAGTTTGGCGTGACGAAGGACGTGGACTTGATTATGGGCACGTTCAGCAAGTCGTTTGCTTCGCTTGGGGGCTTCATCGCGGGTGATGATTGTGTTATCGACTACATCCAACACCACGCCCGCTCGCTTATCTTCAGTGCCAGCATCCCCCCGGCCAATGCGGCGGCGGCGATGGCGGCGCTGGAAATCATGCACGAGGAGCCGGAGCGCGTGACGCGGCTGAACGAGATCGGCGCGTTTATGCGAAAACGCTACCGCGAATTGGGCTTCAACATCGGCGTGACCGAGACGCCCATTATCCCGGTGGTCATCGGCGAGGACATCAAGGCGCTGCAATTCTGGAAGGCGCTCTTCGACAACGGTGTCTACACCAACGTCGTCCTCCCGCCCGCCGTGCCGCAGAACCAAACCTTGCTGCGCACCAGCTACATGGCGACGCACACCGACGAGCAGTTGGAGAAGGTGCTGTACATCTTCGAAAAGGTGGGCAAGGAATTGGGCGTAATCTAGCTGTCAGCCGTCAGCTTTCAGCGATCAGCTTCTCGGCGGTGGGGCGAGGTTTTCTTCGTCCCGTCGTTTTTTTGTTACAGTTGGGTGAGCGCCCAGGCGGCGTGTTCACGGACCAGTGCGCTGGGGTGGGTAGCTGCGGCATGGGCCAGAACGGGAAGCGCTGCCGGATCGCGGCGATTCCCCAAGACGGTGGCAGCGTTGCGCGCCAATCCCTGCCAGGTGGCGCGCCATAGAGGAGTGCGGCGAAAGCGCGCGCGGAAGTCGGCTTCGCTCATCGTCAGCAGTTCCGGCAGGCCGAGTGTTGCAGTCTGTGGCGCAGGGATTTCGGCGTAGGCGGCGAGTGGTTTGCGGTTCCACGGGCACACGTCCTGGCACGTATCGCAGCCAAAGACGCGGTCTCCGAGTAATGGGCGCTGGTCTGCCGGGATTGCGCCGCGATGTTCGACCGTCAGGTAGGCAATGCAGCGCCGCGCATCAAGGACGCCGGGCGCGACGAGCGCGCCGGTGGGGCAGGCGTCGAGGCAGCGTGTACAATCGCCGCAGTTGGGCAGGGCGGGTGTTGGCGCCGGTTCCAGTTCGAGGCCCAAGAGCGCCACGCCCAGAAAGAGGTACGATCCCAGGCGCGGATGAATCAGATTCGTGTTTTTACCGATCCAGCCCAGCCCCGCAGTCCGCGCCCAGGCGCGTTCCAGGATCGGGCCGGTGTCCACGTAGCAGCGGGCGGGGAATAGGCCGTATGCCTCGGCGAGGCGCTGTACCAGCGTTTCCAGGTCGCGCAGCAGCCAGCGATGGTAATCTTTGCCCCAGGCGTAGCGTGAGACGCGCCCGTGCAGCGGTGGTAGATTAGGATGCGGTGCGCCTGCGTAGGATACGGCGACAACCAACACCGAGCGTGTTTCAGGAAGAATCTTGCGAGGATCGGCGCGCCGGTTCACGGCGTCTGGGCGCACGAGGTAGCTCATCCCTGCGGCGTACCCGCGCGCCAACCAGTCTTGATAAGTGACCCAGGTTGGTGTGAGACCAACCTGGGCCACGCCGATGGCCGCTATGTTGAGATCGGTGGCCAGTGATGCCAGTTCGCGTGCGTCTGCTCGCACCTATTATTCGCCGAGCGTAAGCATAACGTTAGCGCCGCCGGTATCATCATTAGTCGTGATGGTGAGGCTCAGGGATTCGCCATCCTTCGTCCAAGTACCCATCAGCATCTCCTCTGTGCTGAACTGATCGTCGGCGGCTTGCCATCCCTCGTTTTCCAGCATCTCGGTGTAGAAGGTAATGGTGTCTGCGACTGAGGCCGGGCAGGAGAAGATGGACATTTTCCCCATGACCATCGCGTCAGTCGCGTCTGGGCACAGTTCTAGGCCTTCGGGCAGGGTGGCGACATCCGCTGGCGCTTCGATGGTGATATCCGCGTTGACATCATAGATGTTCCAACTGAGCACCAGCTTCCCTTTGCCTTCATCCTTGAATGTCCCCGTTAGGGATACTTCGTAGCGTACCGTGAATTTCGGTAAGTCTCTTTCGTCCACGATCCATACATCGACACTGCCATCCTCGATCTCGTCGGCGTTGAACGCGAGAGCCATGTTCCAGACTTTGTCTTTGATCTGGTAGTGCCGGGTGTTCAGACCGTTCACGTTGTCTTTGCCCATATATTTGTAGGCATCTTTATCCGTATCAGAAAACATGTCTTCGGGCTTGATAAAGAACTCGCCAAATCCGCCCATCGCCTCGCCTTCGCTCGCATTGGTTTGCATCCATTCCTCGCCGAAGCGCATCCATTGGGTTTGGTCGATCTGGATGAATTCGATGCTCTCGCCCCCGCTCTCCATCGTGTAACGCTGGGCGGCCGGGTTGCGAGTGGCCTCTTCCTGGATGTTGAACTCCTCGACACTGCCATCTTCTTTGGTGAACGACCAGGTCATTTCCATACGATAGCTATTGAGTCCTTCCAGCGCGTTTGCGTCGAAGGTGAGTGGCACATCTTCGTCGCCAGCCGATTCATCTTCGGTGGCGACCGGTTCATCTTCGGTGGCGGCCGGGGCTTGGGTAGCTTGCTCTATCGCAGATGGCGGTTCGGGTGTGGTTGGCTCTTCGGTGGCTCTGCCGCTAAACAGCGCGCAGCCGAGTGATAGTACAAACAGCGCCGCGATCACTACGATCCATTGTCGTTTCATGCGAATCTCCTTTTGTTTATTGAAATCTTGGGCGCTGTAAGCGCCCCTTCCGGCGGGTATTGTACCACACATAGGATCAAATGTTTAGGCGCGAAACTGGACAAAGTTAAGGATGGTGGCATAATTCATAGACAGTCAACAACTCGACTAGAAACTACTGGACTAAAGACAACTTCACTATTCGCAGAGGGAGGGCCTATGCTTGACATCGAACTTATCCGTAACGATCCAGAACGTGTGCGCGAGGCGCTGCGCAAGCGCAACGACGATCCCGCGCTGGTGGATGAAGTTTACGCGATGGACATCCAACGCCGGGAGATGTTACAGGAAGTAGAGACGTTGCGCGCGGAGCGCAATCGCGTCTCCAAAGAGATCGGGCGGATGCAGGACAAAAACGCGCGCCAGGCGCGCATCGCGGAGATGCGCGAGGTGGGCGAGCAATTGGCGGTATTGGAAGAGAAGTTGCGTGAAGTCGAGGTTGTTTTTGCGGAAAAGCAGATGTGGCTGCCCAATATTCCCCACGAGAGTGCACCGGTTGGGCCTGATGAAAGCGCGAACGTCGTGCTACGCTACTGGGGCGAACGACGTGATTTTGCCGCGGCAGGTTTCGAGCCGATCCCGCATTGGGACTTGGGACCGGAGTTGGATATCCTCGACTTCGAGCGCGGGGTAAAACTCTCCGGCAGCCGCTTCTACATCCTCAAGGGCGCGGGCGCGCGGCTGCAACGCGCCGTCATCTTCTGGATGTTGGACGTGCAGACGCGGCAGAACGGCTACACCGAAGTTTACTTGCCCTCTGTCGTCAAGCGTGAGATGCTGGTGGGGGCCGGGCAGCTCCCCAAGTTCGAGAACAACCTCTACCACGACGTGGAGGACGATTTATGGCTTTTACCCACCGCCGAGGTCGCTATCACCAACTTACACCGCGACGAAATCCTCACCGCCGACCAACTGCCGTTGAACTACGTGGCCTATACGCCGTGCTTCCGCCGCGAGAAGATGAGCGCCGGGCGCGACGTGCGCGGCATCAAGCGCGGGCACCAGTTCGATAAAGTGGAGATGTACAAGTTCACTAAGCCGGAGGCCAGTTTCGACGAATTGGAAACGATGGTGAAAAACGCCGAGGGCTTGTTGCAGATGCTAGAAATTCCATACCGCATCGTCGAGTTGTGTACGGGCGACATCAGCTTCGGCGCGGCCAAGGGCTACGACCTCGAAGTGTGGGCGCCAGGCCAGGATGCCTGGTTGGAGGTCAGCTCGTGCAGCAATGTGACGGACTTCCAGGCGCGGCGGGCTAACGTCCGGTACCGGCCCGAACCAGGCGCGAAGCCACAATTCGTGCACACGCTCAACGGTTCTGGATTGGCGATGCCACGTCTGATGATCGCCATCATGGAAAACTACCAGCAGGCTGACGGCTCGATCGTCATCCCTGAAGCACTCCGTCCCTGGATGGGCGGCATCGACGTGATCCGGCGGTGACGCCAGACCTGACAGGTTTTCTGAAACCTGTCAGGTCTGAGGACTGTTTTTTGTTGACAAGCGTGCGTTGCGTGGTATACTTCCCCGCGCGAGGAGTGGGTTTTCCCCTCATGCTGGAGGGATGGCCGAGCGGCCGATGGCGACGGTCTTGAAAACCGTTGTGGCGCAAGTCACCGTGGGTTCGAATCCCACTCCCTCCGCTAACGCAGTCACCCTTGCGAAGGTAGGGAAAGACTGCCCGGCGTAGCACTTTTGCTGGTGAATCGTACTTTGAAATCAAAAACTTTCGCAAGGTTAGATAATGCTGGGGAGGTGCCAGAGTGGACGATTGGGGCTGCCTGCTAAGCAGTTAGGGGGTGTTGAACTCCCTCCAGGGTTCGAATCCCTGCCTCCCCGCTGTGTGATGGATGCTCAAGCCCCCGTGGCTCAACTGGACAGAGCGTTTGGTTGCGGACCAAAAGGTTTCAGGTTCAAGTCCTGACGGGGGTACTCAAGCAAGAAGGAAATTCATCATGTATCAGCCCCCGTGGCTCAACTGGACAGAGCGTTTGGTTGCGGACCAAAAGGTTTCAGGTTCAAGTCCTGACGGGGGTATCACGTAGGTCGGATGATGGTGCTCCGACCTATTTTGTTTGTTTCACCCCGCGTAACCTTCGATTGTGTTGCCATCGGCAGACGCTCGCTTTGGCTGCGGCCATGTAGCGCGAGTTGTCAACTCGCGCTACAATATGGGTCATCAATCGCATATAGGGAGGGGATATGCAAGCGAACGACTTTGACGTGCTGATCGTGGGCGCCGGCCCTGCCGGCATCTTCGCTGCCCTGGAGCTTAGCCAGAATCCCAAGGTGCGCGTAGCCATCCTCGAAAAAGGCGATGACATCGACCGGCGCCATTGCCCCTTGCGCGAACACGGCGGAACGTGCCGTCACTGCAAACCCTGCGCGATCCTCGATGGCTGGGGTGGGGCAGGCGCGTTCTCCGATGGCAAGCTGACCCTTTCGCCGGCTGTGGGTGGTCATCTCGCCGAGATTTTGGGCGAAGCGCAGGCCGCCGAGTTGATCCGCCAGGTCGATGTGGTGTACCGCCAGTTTGGGGCGCCGGACAAGATTCACGGCATCTATACAGACGAGATCGAGAGCCTGGAAAAACGCGCCACCCTGGCAAACCTGCATTTCGTGTCGGTACCTATCCGTCACATCGGCACGGAACGCTGCGTCGATCTGATGCGCGCGATGCGTGATGCGTTGCTGGCGCGCGGTGTGACGATCCGCACCCGCACGGACGTCGCTAAAATCCTGACCGAAAACGGCCAGGTGTGCGGTGTGGAGACCGGCAAGGGCGAGCGGATCGAGGCCGGAGCGGTGATCCTCGCGCCCGGACGCGAAGGCGCGGCCTGGCTGGAAGCGACGGCCAAAAATATAGGGTTGACGATTGCCCGCAATCCGGTTGATCTAGGCGTGCGCGTCGAGGTTCCGGCCCCGGTGTTGGAGCCGATCACGCGCCTGGTGTACGAATCCAAGTTCATCTACTACTCTGACCGGTTCGATGACCAGATCCGCACGTTTTGTATGTGTCCTTACGGCGAGGTGAGCACAGAGTTCGTCGGCGACGTGATGACGGTGAACGGGCACTCGTTTGCGGAACATCGGACGGCCAATACCAACTTCGCTCTGTTGGTGAGCAAGAGTTTCACCGAGCCTTTCGATGACCCAATTGCGTATGGCAAGAGCGTGGCCCGCTTGGCGAATCTGCTCAGCGGCGGCATCCTCGTGCAGCGCTTGGGTGATCTGGAAGAAGGGCGACGCTCAACGCCCGAACGCATGTCACGTTCTATCGTCGAACCGACGCTGCCGAGCGCCACGCCTGGCGATCTCAATCTGGTGTTACCCTACCGTTACGTCGTCGATATTCTGGAGATGCTGCACGCGCTGGATAAGATCGCTCCTGGGGTAGCTTCGCGCCACACGCTGTTGTATGGCGTCGAAGCCAAGTTCTACTCCAACCGGCTGCACCTCACACCCACTATGGAAACCGAGGTGGCCGGGCTGTTCGCTTGCGGCGATGGCGCCGGAGTGACGCGCGGCTTGATTCAGGCTTCGGTTTCGGGGATGATTGCGGCACGGACGTTGCTCAGTCAACTGTGAGATCGGGATCGCCGAAGTCCTCCGGATCGGTGGGCAGGCTAGGATTGAATTCGCCACGCAAGGCACGGGCGAAGACGAGGTAACCGGTATGAGCGATGATGCGGTCGAAGGGGCGCAGCCGACCCGGCACGGGCTTGTAGGGCCGCAGGATCAGTTCTTCGACCTCGGTGTAGCCGAAGGCGGGCTGTTGGAGATGCCGCAGCAGCGCCGCCACCTGATTGGTGGTCGGCAGCAGGCTGCCGAAGAAGCCCCCGCCCTTGAGCGCCGCGTGGACGTGTGCCAGGTAATCCCAGGGCGCACGCACATCGAGGAACACGGCATCGACACCCTGCTCGTCAAAGCCTTCTGCAATATCGCGGATTTTGAAGGTGACGTAGGACGCTAATCCTACGCTTTCCAGGTTCTTTTGGGCCAGAGCCTGCATCTCCGGACGGACTTCGTAGGTGTAGACGTGACCGTGGGGCATCACCATGCGCGCCAGGGCGAGTGTGAGGCCGCCGCTGCCGGTTCCCGCCTCGACGATGTGCGTTCCCGGCCCGATGTTCATCTTCATCAGCATATAGCCGATTTCCTTGGGGTAGACGATCTGTGTGGCGCGGCGCACGGAGCGCACGAGCTGCTCGAGCGAGGCGGGGAGGATTTGGTAGGTATAGCCGAGGTGCGACGTGACGCTTTCCCCCCACTGTTGTCCGATAATGGCATCGTGGGGCAACACGCCATGATGGGTCTGGAAGACCTTTCCCGGTTCTACAAAGGTGATGGTCTCCTTGCGGTCTTTGCCAACCAGGAGTACAATGTCACCTGGTTGAACGTAGAGGGTGTCTTTTTTGTTATCCACGAGTTCTCCTAAATTTTTAGCCTGGCGAAGGTTAAGATGCGCCTTGACAACAACGTAGTTTCCAGGAATGAGCGGCTTTTATCCTGAAAATAGTTTGCAAACCTTCGCCAGGGTCACTTTTCTTGTTAGCGTAAACCGATTATAATGAAAGAAACGATTGCCGCAACCTAAAGGAGAGGACCTATGCAACAAGAAACTATCGATCGTTTAGCGATTGCGATTGTCGATGGCAGCCAGTCCCGCGACTTGACTCAGGCGCTAAACAAGGAGCGATTCCCCGTGACGATTGTGGATGCGGTAGGAGGATTTCTTCACGAGGCGCTGGTCACGCTGTTGATCGGCTTGCCGTCTACACGTTTGCCCAAGTTCTTTGCGGTCGTGCGCGAACAGTGTCCGCGGCGCACCCGCTACGTGCCGATGGGCGTCGAGCTTTCGTTGACCCCCGGCTATCCGATGATGATCGAGGCTTCGGTGGGTGGGGCGACGGTCTTTATCCTTCCGGTGGAACGTTTTGTGCAATTGTGAGGTGAAAACGATGAAACTCATTATGGCGATTGTAAAAGACTCTGATGCAATGGATGTTTCTGACGCGTTGGTGGAACACGAGTTCCGGGTGACGCGCGTGGCAAGCACCGGTGGGTTTTTGCGGCGTGGGCGGGTGACGTTGCTCATCGGTGTGGAGGAGGAGGCGTTGGACAAGGTTTTCGAGCTGATCGAAGGCGCTTGTCGCACACCGGATCCGGGCGAACACAAGGCTACGCTGTTCGTAATCCCGGCGGAGGACTTTGTCCAACTTGGCTGAGCGTGCGGGTGTAGACCATGACCGAAAAGGTTGAGCAGCGATTGTACCACGGCGACATCAGCGCCGAAGATATGGCGCGGGTGCTGGTGCTGCGCTTCGATCAGGGGGAGACACGGGCGCAGTGGATGCCTGCCGAAGGCCAACGCGCCGTCGTGCATATTCAGAGCCGCAAAATCGAGCACAGTGATCCCAACACCGAGGTGACTGTGCATATCACCCCCACGCAGACCGGCGTGACGGTAGCGGTGAGCGAGCAACAGATTCTCGGCGTGGCGGCGGATCTGGCGCGGACGGGGCTTAAGGGGTGGCGCAATCCGTTGCGGCTGGTGAATGAATTGGATAACGTCGCCCGTAATGTACGTTGGTTAGGCTTGCGCACAGAAATCTGGAAGGCGGTCGATGCATATTGCCAGAGCCGGGGCAGTGGATTGGGGACGGCGGCGGCGTTTCAAACGGTGCTGTGCTCCTATTGCGGCACGCCGAACGATCTGGGCGCGCACATCTGCCAGGCGTGTCGTGCGCCGCTGGCCGAAGCCCAGCCGGTGGCGTGTGCGCGTTGCGGTTACCTCAACGCTCCAGAGGCGACCCTTTGTGTTAACTGTGGGGCCAAATTGCGTATGCCGGTGAAGCGATGACGGAGTTGTCGACCACAACAGTCGTTTTAATACGCCACGGACAGACAGCTTGGAATCTCGAAGATCGATTCCGTGGCCGGGCAAACATCCCGCTCGATGGGGTTGGGTTGGCGCAGGCCGAGGCGACGGCGCGCTACGTGCTCGCGCACTGGGCGCCCGGCGCCGTCTATTGTAGCCCACTGCTGCGTGCGCGCCAGACCGCTGAGCAGATCGCGCAGCCATTAGGGGTGCACGAACGCACGCATCCTGGTTTTCTGGATATCGACTACGGCGCTTGGGAGGGCTATACCCATAACGATCTGCGCGATCAAGGCTGGGCGAAGGCGCTGGAGATGTGGTATTCGCAACCGCACGATGCCCCCATCCCCGGCGGTGAGTCGCTGCAGACGGTGCGACTTCGCGCGATTGGGGCGCTCGGCGAGATTGTGGAACGCCATCGCGGGGAGACGGTGGTGATCGTGGCGCATACCGTGGTCAATCGCTTGATTCTTTTGGGCATCCTGGGCCTCGGCAATGAGCGTTTCTGGCATCTGGGTCAGGATACCTGTGCAGTCAATGTGCTCGAATTCGATGGGCAACTCTACAAATTGCTGAAACTGAACGACAACTGCCATCTGACCAATCTCGTTGTGTAGCGCGTCAAGATGCTCGATGCACCAGCGGCCACTTGATCAAGTGGCCGCTGAGTGTGTCATATTGGGCGCCATCACTATAGGGTGTTCATTCCTCTCCCACAATAATCATCGGTATGTAATACTGGTACGGTGGGTTGATCCACAGGAGTGCGCATACCGGTTCGGTCTCGACGAAGGTCGTAGTTGCCGTTACGCAGTACGGGTAAATTCCATCGGTGAGATTGGGCCACTGGACAGAAACGGTTGCCTTATTTCCGCAACAACCAAGTTCGGGGACCACCACTTGTTCAATCGGGAGGGGGGTGCTCGTGTTGTGGTAAAACGTTACTGTCACGGGTTCTTCCATCTGTGAATAGCCCCCGTTGCCGAGCATGGCAGAGAGTGTGACGGTAATTGGTGTGGGCACGTCAGCCAAGATCGACGTCTGTACGTCGGTGACGTGCAAGTCGATCCCCTGGGTGGTGATGTAAAAATCGTAGTCCTCGCCAACGATGTAATTGGGCCAAGGCAATGCGACCACCTCGTAGTCGCCGCAGCACTTCAAGGCATCCATAGCGATTCCATTGATGACAGTATAGTGTGTGGGGCTAACCGGTGAGTTGCTGATTACTTTGGCGACAACTAAGCCTTCCATATCGATATCGCCGCTGTTGGCGACTGTAAAGTTGACGGTCGCCGTGACCAGTGTCCCCGGTTCGGCGCTTAGTGTCCCTGATAGGTCAGAGGGGATGGTGATGTGCGTGTCCAGCGTGCGCAACTCGATTGTGGGCGATATCTGTGCGGTGTAAGCGGCAAAATCCCGCCCCATTGTTGTCGGCACGAATTTGTATATATCGAAGAGCGATCCGCCCGGATAACTCCCGTGATCGAGGCTGAACCAAGCCCAGCCTTGCACCAACCGGTTGTCGTCCGTGCGGTAGCCGGTGAGGGGATTGCGGGCAGTCAGCATCCAATCGAATCCATCGTACATGAATGCCCGGCTTTTGGCATCGTAGGTAGCGCCGCTGTACACCAGTCCCTCGTAAAACAGGATACCGTATTCGGGAATGATCAGCGGGTGATGGCGATAGCCGTTGTCGTGCATCCACTGGCGGAACGTCTCGATGCGGGAGGTGTAGATGTTGATGTCCCAATGATCGTAGACTGAGTAAAACTTCCCACCATTATCTATTGACTGAGCTTGACTTGGCCAATCCGGTACGTAGCAGGCTCCCCAGGCAAAGGGTTCGCCGGGAGCTTTTACAGGATAGCATGTTTCGCAGAGGATGTAGCTGTGGATGCTCCATACATCCGTTGGAAGCGGTTCGCCATAGCGCGTCTGGTACTCCGCCAGCACGCGATCCAGGTACTTGAGGCGCAGGGGTGTGGGCTGCACGATGTTGCCGGCGGCGATTTTGGCCGTGGGATCGGCGGTCTTGATGAAGTGGTACATATCGTGATAGGCCCGCGCGTACCACTCGGAGCGCATGTTGTTCATCGTGTTACAATCTGGCTCATTGCCGATGAACCACGTGGCGCCCCGCTGCTGGGCGATGATGTTGAGTAACGTGGTGCCGGTCGGACCGGCGGTGTATCCGATCTGAGCGCCGCCGCTCAATACCGGTCTGAGTTGGATGGTTTGCACGTACTGGAGCGGCGGCAGTAAGTTTGTGCCGCGCGCGGCCCAATCCCAGTACCATCCGGCGTTGAGGTAGGCGGGCCAGCCGCGCGCCTGTACATCCAGCACTTTCCTGGCCCACCCAAATCCGAAACGACCGAGGACGAGTCCGGATTGCTGCGCCTCCATGTGAGGGGCCGAAGCCACTGTACTCACCCAGAGTGCGGCAGCGATCCCAATCAAGATGGTCAAAACAAGGACTCCCTTGCGTGCTATTCGATTCATAAGTGTTTTCTTCATTGTTAGTACCTCAATCACATAAACGATATGCCTTCATTGTACCATATTCCCATACGAATTGACCGCTTTTTCATTGTGCCGTATACTTAGGGCTAACCTATGTCATTGTTGCACAACACGCAAGGATGTACGATTGGTATCCGCTTGTGGGTTTCGATTTATCCGAGTTAGGATGATTTCCGGCGTATCGACTTGATTGCACCGGTGTTTTGCTGATTCATCAATCGCTGTGGAGGTGTAGACTATGGGGGAGAAATTATTCGCCAATCCTTATACGGAATTTACGGCCATCCGCAATGTGCTCTTCGACCGCGTGATGCCGGCGCTCTCGTCCGATGCCTGGAAGGTGCTGTGTGTGGCGCTACGCCAGACGTGGGGCGGCGACGTGGAAAGCGGGCGGGCGATTCCTGTCCACATCACGCTCGCGCAGTTCGAAGAAAAGACCGGCATCAAGGAGTCCGGCCTGATCGGCAAAGCGCTGCGTGAATGTGTAGACGCCGGCTACCTGCTGCTGGATCAATCCGGCGAACCCACCACCGATTTCGTGTTGAACCGTGAGGTTGGATTGAAACCGCTTGCCCCGGCAGAGGATAAAACCGAGAAGATCGTACCGCTCCGTCCGGATTTGGAGAGCGCCTTTCAGGCCTTGGTCGGCTTCAGCCGGGAGATGGGGGCGACCGCCGATCTCGCGCTGGTGCGCCGCGCGGTGGTCGATAATGGGGCGGATGCCGTCGCTGATTGGATCGCAGTTGGTCGTTTGATGACGCATCTGGATCCGCCGGCGCGCTTCAAGACGGTGCTGGAACGGCTCTTGCAAGGCGTTCCGCCGCTGCCGCTCAGCATGCTCGCGCCGGAGGAACTGGCTGAAGTGGAAGAGGCTGTTCCGGTCGTCAAGAAGGAGACGCGCGACCTTTCGGCATCCGAGTTGTGGGAAGCGATTTTGGCGGAACTGCGTGCCAAGATGCGGAGCACCAAATTCAAGTTCTTCGAGTCTACGGCGGGGATCGCGCTTGGCAATGACGTGTTGACGGTCGAAGCGCCGAATGAGCGAACCCGGGAATGGCTGGAGACCGGGCAGTTTGCTGAACTGACCGTGGAAACGGCCAAAGAGGCGGCCTGGCCATCTCTGACATTGAAATTCATCGCCAGAGCATAAGGATTGCGATGAAACGCTTCGCCGTGTTGCAGCTTTCTGGGTGCGCCGGCTGCGAAGTGGCGCTTCTCAACGCCGAGGCCTGGGTGGCGGAATACAAGCTGGTTTACATGCCTTTGGTGGTCTCCGCCGAGGATGTGCCGGACGTGGATGTGCTCCTCATCAGCGGCGGCGTGCGCACCGACGAAGACCTCTACAAACTGCGACGCTCGGTCAAAAATGCGCGGCAAGTCGTCGCGGTGGGGACGTGCGCGATTTCTGGCGGTGTCGCCAACCTGGGCAACCGTGAGGAGGTGCGCACGTTCTTCCTTGCGCAACCTGACCGACCGCACGTCCCCCGGTTACTTCCCAAATCCCATCCGGTTGACACCTTTGTCGCGGTAGACTTGTATATGCCAGGCTGCCCGCCGACTTCGGAGTTGTTCATGGCGGCACTCACGAATCCACACGAGTTTCAAGCCAGCAAGGTCGTCTGCCAGGAATGCGGGCGGCAAAAGCACAAAGACATGAAACCGGCGCACCTGCTCGGCTTTCAACAGGGCGAGGTGTTGCCCGATGTGTGTCTCATCAACCAGGGCTATCTCTGTGTTGGCTCATCGACACGAGGCGGTTGTCGCGCTCCATGCCCGCGCGCGGGCCACCCGTGCGTGGGCTGCCGTGGGCCTTCGGACGTCTTCATCGAGAAGGAATCTGCAGTGTGGTTCACGAGCATCAAGCGCGTGTTTGCCGCGATGACGAACGTGCCGGAAGAGGAGATTGTGCGAGGATTGCGCTCGCCGCAGTTGGCGCTATTCCTCTTCCAGTTCTCCGATTACGCCGACAACACCACTGCCGGTGGCGACCACCGGCCACGTCCGAAAGAGAGGGTGTTGTGAGATGACGACGCTAACCTTTCCCCTGAGCCGTATCGAAGGCCACGCGCGCGTCGTTATCGACGCGCGTGGCGGGGTCGTGCAGTCGGCCAAATTCCAGGCTACGGAGTTTCGCGGTTTCGTATATCTCGTGCAGGGCGCTCCGGCCGAGCAGATGCCGGTGATTGTGCCGCGCATCTGCGGCGTGTGCTCGACGGCGCATCACGTTGCCGCGGTCAAGGCGTTGGAAGACGCCTACGGCGTTACGCCGCCGCCGTTGGCGCTCACCATCCGCGAGCTGCTGATGCTCGGCCAGTTGTTGCAGAACCAGGCCACGTCGCTCTTTATCTTCACCATGCCCGACCGTCTGGGCGTAGACAGCATCTTCGACGTGGATGCAACCGAATTGGATGGCGACGCACTCGCGGGTGTGGCGGCGCGCGCGCTGCAAGTGCGGCAAGCAGGGACGCACCTCATCACGCTGGCAGGTGGGCAGTTTATCCACCCGGTCAAAGCCGTCGTCGGTGGAGTGACGGGAGGCATCAGCGCGGAGGCTGCGTCAGCGATGCGGGCGGAGTTGGCGGATGCGCTGCCCGTGGCTTGTGCGCTGTTCGACACGTATTGGGACTACTCGCTGGCACTGAGTGAGCGCCTGGGCACCTGGGGTGACGACGCGCCCGCGTGTTACCTCACAGCAGTCAGCGGGACACAGCCCAACTACTACGGCGACTTCTTGCGGCTGATGGGCTGCGAGGGCGGCGACGTGTGCGCGCAGTTCCCGGCCCGGGAGTTCCGCGCTTTCTTGACGGTGGAAGAAGCCGAGTACAGCTACGCCGCCCAAACCAGCTACCAGGGCAACGTGTTGCGGGCCAACAGCCTGGCGCGCGCCAACCTCGTGGATAGCCTGGGCACGCCCTGCGCGAACGAGTATCTCCAACGCTTTCACCGTGAGTTTGGGCAACCGGCGCACGCCATTCTGCTCTTCGACCTGGCGCGCGGCATCGAGTTGGTCTACGCCATCGAACGCGCGATGGGCATACTCGCCGGGCCACTCGACGGCGCGGAGACTCGTATCCCCTACGAACCACGCGACGGCGAAGGCTACGGCCTGGTCGAAGCCCCGCGCGGGCCGCTCATCCACCACTACCGCATCGAGGACGGCTTGATCGCGCAGGCGGAGTTCGTCATCCCCACCGTTCACAATGTCCTGGCGATTGAGCGGGCGCTGCGCGTCGCCGCCGAACGGTATATCACGCCGGACAGGGTTAACCTGGAATTGGAGCGCGCTGTGGGGCGTGTGGTGCGGGCCTTCGACCCCTGCATAGCCTGCGCTACTCATTAGACTTTGAGTTGTATTGTTTTTGTAATATAATTTGCTGAAAGTTTTGTAGATTCCCATTAGATGCTACGTTCGTGTGTCCTACAAGTACACTCGTAATTACTGAGGATAGTGGCAAAAGAGCGGGTAAGCGATGAAAGCGAAGATCCTCATTGTGGACGATGACCCTAACCAAGTCAATGCGTTGTGTTTGATTTTGAAACAAGAAGGCTATGAGGTAGCTTTTGCACAAGATGTTCTTTGGGCGCTTTATTACCACGATACGTTACATCCGGATCTGATTATCCTCGACATCAAATTTGGTTATGAGGAGAGAAAAGGCCTGGATATCCTCAAGGAAATTCGTGGACTGCGGAACGACACAACGACTCCGATCATTATGCTGACGGGCCTCAATGAAGATGAGCTTGAATGGATAAGCTTTAAGTACGGCGCTATTGACTTTGCCAGAAAGACAATCAGTACTGAATCGCTCTTGGCGCGTGTCAGAGCGAGGTTGCCGTCCGCCTTATTGCAACCTAACGAATACAACGGCTACCTTATAATTGATCTGGCTAGCTACTCAGTCCAGGTGAGAAAGGGCGATGACTGGCAAGACATCCACCTCAAACCTCAAGAGTTCGAGCTATTGCGGAGACTGGTTGTTAACCAGGGGCACGTGGTTACCCGAGGAGCACTTTTTGATCTCTTCCCCGACGCCCAAGACCCAGATAATACGCTAAACCACAACATTTCTGTGCTGCGAAAAACGCTAGAGCCTGATCCCACTCATCCTCAGTATATACTTACCAAACGGGGGATTGGCTACTGGTTCAAATGCTAGAAACGAGGTCGACTATGGCTATCCTGATCGGCATTTGGGAGGCGGTTCTTGTTTTGGCTGTTGTCGTCGCGCTGACCGCACTCATCCTTTGGCAGATTTGGCGGCGGCGTTTGGCAAATCTTCGTCAGGCATTTGTTGTGCAGCGTCAGATTGAAACGCGCGATATCATTAAAGACTTCGTGCATCAAGCCTCTCACTGTCTACGACCCATCAAAGACAGCCTACACTTGCTCGTAAAGAGTGCGCAAGGGCAGGTCTGGGGAGGGACACTTGCCGATTCGCTGGGCATGATCGAGCATTATGAATGGCGATTGACCCGGCTCATAGAAAACATGGAGTTAGTCTGTAGTTTAGAGATTCCGGATCACAGCTTTCGTTTCTCTGAAGTGAAACTGGACGCGATCGTCAGTGATGTTGTGAAGGAGTTCGAGAATTCTGCTAGGAGAAATGGAAAAACAGTCGTCTGGTCGGCTACGCCAGAGGATTTTCCGTTCATTCCAGCCAATGCAGAGGGCCTACGGCAAGTGTTCATCAATTTGATCGATAATGCAATCAAGTACAGTGGAGAAGGTGGCGAGGTAAGTGTATCTCTGGAAGCAGACGACAGTAAAAAGGTCGTCTTTGCCCGAGTATCCGATACCGGTCCTGGCATTCCCCAGGAGGATTGGGAGCGGATTTTTGTCCGGGGTTATCGCGTGGAGGACGCCAGGGACCGCAAGCCTAAAGAGGTAGGTCAAGGTCTGGGGCTGTACATTGCCAAACTCATTGTCGAAAAGCACAAGGGACGCATCAGTGTGGCCGGTGGGCTGGGCCGGGGTGCGACCTTTACCATCACGCTTCCGATTCAGAGAATGTAGGCAGCAGAAAGGGCGGAGCAGAGATGAAAGGGCTAAGGGGGATTTTCCGGATAGGCATTGTGATTGGACTAGTTGCATTGATCTCTGGCTGTACGATAGAGATTATCGATCCGCCACAACAGATGGTAATCGCCCTGCAATCCTTTCACGGTCGTTATATTACTGCCCTGGGAGAAGCAGACGGATGGAAACTCAGTCAAACGACCGAGTTGGGTGACTGCGGGTGGTTCACGTTAAGCTATCTTGCTAACGGCAAAGTCATGCTCAAGACCTGTCATGACCGGTATCTCACTGCACCTGCAAGCGGTGCCGAGGATGTAGACTGGATCATCACACATGAGAGCAAACCGGGGCGTTGTGGGCAGTTTGACTTGTACGAATTGGGCAGCGACAGGATTGCGCTCAAGACGTGCGCAAAGTGGTTTATTACAGCAGGAGACGGTAACTGGCCCGGAGTGTTGGCCTGGTCAGTTGTTGGAAAAACGGAGAATCTGATGGACTGGGAGATCCTGACAATACTGCGGCGATAGCAAACTATGGTACCTAATCCGGACTTTCACACCGGTGTTAGAACCGCCATTCCGAAAGAGATGGCGGTTTTTCATTGTTGATCAGGTTCCCGGTTTGGGTCCACGCATTCAGGCTCTTGGTAAGGTTTTGGAAAGGTGGGTGTGGTTTAATAAATCTGTATGCAGACTGGCTAACTGGGCAGGTTTCTTTTTCGTGTAGAGGAGGTTGTCGTATGCTATGGGGAATGTATGACCCGCGATCGGACGACTGCTACGAAGAACTGGATTTGGATTCAGAGCAAACCTCTCTTCAGTGGCCTGAAGTGCTGCTATATCCTGTCTTTGTTATCCTATTACCGGTTGTTGTCATCCTTATCCAGATCCTTTCAATCTTGGCTATAGGTTGGGTACTGCTTGCGTCGCTCTACGCTGCGATAAAGGCCAGGATCGAGGACGGGAAATCGTATTTGTGGCTCTTGGCCGGCATCGGGATACCGCTTGTTGTGATCTTGGCGTTGTTGTTTTTGTCTGGATGCATCGATACACCGACACCCTCTTCCAATCCGCCATTTTTGCCTTTCCATATGCCGACAGTCTCTCCTACCCCTCTGCCAGTATCTACAGATACGTTTATACCTTCCCCTAATTCCCCGGTGCCACCGGCCGGTTTGGCGTATTCGTTCAGTATCCTGGTGGATGATTTCGACCCGCAGTCACATTCGGGCGCAAGCACATACTTTTACAACCGCTTGGGTGGCGACCGCGGAGCGATCAATGAAAGCCATTTGGAGTGGGGAGCCGGTCTGGTGATCACTACGCTCTCTTCAGGTAACTCCTGGGGCGGTGTGTGGATGAGCCTGAACCATCCGATACGGGAAGTCGTGCCTATCAATACTTCCGCCCCATTGCCTCAACAGATCTTGCCAGCATATCAGAGTCAGATCACCGGCATAACCGTGGATGTCCATGATGGGACGCCGGGTCGCACGCTCAAGCTAGAGCTTAAGGATCGACGTGCGGCGCGGTGGGTAGGGCGATTCGATCTGCGTGGCGGCCCGCAAACTGTGAGCGCCGATCTGCCGCCGCTGGGCGAGATCAATGAGTTCGTGTGGGTGTTGGATCACGCATCCGCCGGTGATTCCGTCGTGCTGGAACGCGTCTCCTTCACGGCAACCACATTGATCACCGATACCGCCATGCAGGCGTTCGTGTGGAGCTATGGGATGCTGTTGAACAACTGGAACTCGGCGACGGGATTGGTACGAGACAAAGCCACGGATGCCAGTGGCGAGTTTGACGCTGTCCAGGCTACGGGCAGCCTGGCGGCGGCGACTGCGCTGGCCGAACAACTCGGTGTGGTTAGCCACAATGATGCGGTCCATATTGTGGGCACCATCAGCGATACGCTGCTCTTCAACCTTCCTCGTTTCCACGGAGTATGGCCTCACTGGGTTCGGGTCTCTCCGGCGGGGATGCTTGAGATTGTGCCCGGCACCGAGTGGTCCTCTGTAGATACGATAATAGCCGCCGTGGGGCTACTTGCCGCACAAGGCGGCCTGGGATTGGATACCTCGGGCACGGAGCAGATGCTCCAGGCCGTTGACTGGACCGGCCTGGCATTGCCGGGAGGACTGTCTCACGGTTATACATACGCAGGCGACCTGATACCTTACGCGTGGGATGTCTTTGGCGGTGAAACTTGGCTGGTCGAACTGGTGTGTGCCGGAGCGACCGGTCAGGTACAACCCATCGCTTACGCCTCACCGCCGACGGCCAATGGCTCGGGCTTTATCGACGAGTTGGCATGGTTGTTAGTCCCGCCGCCATCCAAACTGGATGTTTGGGGGACGGATTGGACCGCATACCGGCTGGCGTCAGCAGATATGCAGATCTCGTACTATCCTACCCACTACCCGCAGTCCTGTTTCGACCAGCTTGGATTGTTCGGGCTGTCGGCGGGTGAAGTCCCTGCTCCATCAGCCCTTACGGATGGAGGCATCTATCAGGCTTTTGGCATCGGAGGGCGCTTTACGGAGGTCAATGACGGCTCGATGTTACTGGGTGGGCCGGTTGTTGTTCCGCACTATGCGGCCATGATCGCCTCACTCCGCCCGAACGAAGCCATTGGAATGTGGACATGGCTCATCGAAAACGGACTCTTTACCCCATTGACCAACGTGGAAAGCCTGATGTTCCCGGCAAGCTCGCGCTGTGACGTCACAGGGTTGCAGTGGAACCATCTCAAGGGATCGTGGAATCTGGCTCTACAGACCCTGGGATTGGGGCGTTACCTGGCTGAGCGCGATGGGCAGATTCCGGTTTTGTGGCAGGCGACATCGGCAAGCCCCCTGTTGCAGAAAGGATATTCTCTTTTGGTGCCTGATGAACAACGAAACGTGGACTCTGAAGTTCATCGGATCCCCGGCAAGATCGAAGCCGAAGACTATGATACTGGCGGCCCAGACATCGCTTACTACGATACAACCGTGGGCAACGAGGGTGGCGAGTACCGCACCGATGACGTAGACATCGAGATCACAACCGATGTGGACGGCGGCTACAACGTCGGCTGGGCCGAAGAGGGAGAATGGCTGGCCTACACAGTAGAGGTTGCATCCACCGGTCTGTATGACATCCAGGCTCGGGTGGCATCGGCGCTTGATCGGATGGTTGGCGCGACTGTGCCGGCGGCAGGAACCGTTGATTGGACCATACCCTTGACCCCGACCTTCCACATCGAGTTTGATGGCGCGGATGTGAGTGGGCCGATGATTTTTGTCGCGACCGGTGGGTGGCAGAACTGGACTTCGGTCTTTGCCCGCCAAATGCTGTTGGCAGAGGGTCAGCACACAATGCGCCTGGTCATGGATTCGGGTGGAGTGAATCTGAACTGGGTTTTGTTTACGCCGTCTCGTCCGCCCGAGGAGTCCTCCGAGGAGAAGATCGACTGGCTGATCGCTCAAATGACGACAGAGGAAAAGATTGTGCAACTGCACGGCATCGACTGGATGGATACCACCGATAACACTCGGCTGGGGATTCCGGGATTTCGAACAGCAGATGGGCCGCAACCTTGCCGGGAAACTCGGTGTCGTGTTCATACAAGGCATCCAGTCGACAAAGGCCATTGCCACGGCAAAACACTTTGCTGCGACGAGCCACCAGCAGGACAGGAGACATGTGGATTATACGATTGGGAGACGGCATACGGGTTGGCCTATCAGGTCCAGGTCTCGGACGATGCCTTGCACTGGACTGGCATCTACAGCACCGAGGCCGGCAATCGCCTCACATCCGGTGGTTGGCGCTGAGTTATCGGTAATTTGGAGCCGTCGGCGACCACGATCACTTCGCGCGCGCGTTGGATGGCGAATTGTTTCGCCGGGATGCGGTCGCCCACCCGGTTGGTGATCCCGTAAGCTGCTGCGACCCCGCGCACGCCGATAAACGCCTTGCTGAAGTGCTGGTCAAACAGCTCCATCAACCGCCACAACCATACGGCGAATGAGATCGAGGCAGCGGTCCAACGTCCGGTTTTTGCAACGGCTCTTCCGGTGAGATCGGGCTTCGTTTGACTGCCATTTCCTCGCAAGGTCGGCGCAGGAAATGGCATTCTCCACCCCCTGTTTTTTTTGTGGACAAAAGCGCAAAAACATTCTATAATTCCTTATCTTCCTGCGCCGAGGTGTGCGGAGGCGAACTGAGCCGCCAAACCCCTCGTTTCCTTTGCCTTCGACGTAGACAGGTGCTCAACTTGGACCGCAGGAGGAAGTTTCAATGCCTGTTATGTTAGCCTGAAAGGAGTAAAACTTATGAACCGTGATGAACTGATGGCAATGTACGATTTCACCGGTAAAACGTTCGCGGTGACCGGCGGCGCCGGCGTGTTGGCCGGCGGGGTCGTCATCACGCTGGCGAGCTGCGGCGCGAACGTGATGATCCTCGACCGCAATCTGGCAAGGCTTGCAGAGATTCAGGAAAGCGCCGGGCCGCACGCGAGCCAGATCGACGGCATCGAGGTGGATGTATTGAGCCGTGAGAGTCTGACGGCGGCCGGCGAGGCGATTAACAAGCGCTTTGGCGCGCTGTATGGACTGGTCAACGCCGCGGGCGGTAACAGCCCGCGCGCCACGGTCTCCCCGACGATGAGCTTCTTCGATATCCCGGAGGATGGGCTGCGCTTCGTGTTCGATTTGAACATCCTCGGCACTATGCTGCCCTGCCAGATCCTCGGCAAACAAATGGTCGAAACCGGTGAAGGCGTCATTCTGAACTACTCTTCTATGAACGCCTTCCGTCCGCTGACCAATATCGCGGCCTATTCGGCGGCCAAAGCGGCGGTCACCAACTTTACCGCGTGGCTGGCCGTGCACATGGCGCAGAACTACTCTGGCAAGATTCGCGTCAACGCGATTGCGCCCGGCTTCTTTCTGACCGACCAGAACCGCTTCCTGCTGACCGACAAGGAAACCGGCGAATGGACCCCGCGCGGGAAGAAAATCTTCGACCACACCCCCATGGGCCGCCTGGGCGTCGATGAGGACACGTTGGGCACGGTGCTGTGGCTGCTTTCACCGGCTTCTGCATTCGTGACGGGCATCACGGTGCCCGTGGATGGAGGATTCTCGGCGTATGCCGGAGTCTAGGCGAAAAACTACATAAAGCGAGGAGTAAACGATGAAATACGGTATGAACCTGAAACCACCCGCTGAGGGCGAACTGCAAGACCGTGTACTGGACCTGGTATCGCTTGGGGGGCTGATCCACCGGCTGGACCCAGGCGTGATTCCCTTCCGTAAGGCGACCCATTGTGACATCCACGTGAGCGGCGGCGAGTTCAACGTTGCTGCGAACCTGGCGGATTGCTTCGGCTTGCGGACGGGCATCGCGTCCGCGATGGTGGACTATCCCATCGGGGATCTGATCGCGGAGCGCGTGCGCGCGATGGGCGTCATCCCCTTCTACAAACATTTCGAACACAACGGCGTCACCGGCCCGAACATGGCCACCGTCTACAGCGACCGCGGGCAGGGTGTGCGCGCGCCGGTGGTGTTCTACAACCGCAGCAACGAAGCCGCGGCTCAACTCAAGCCGGGTGACTTCGATTGGGGTAAGATCTTCGCCGACCGCACACGCTGGTTCCACAGCGGCGGCATCTTCGCCGCGCTGTCCGAAACTACGGGCGAGTTGATTATCGAGGGGATGAAGGCCGCCAAGGCTGCGGGCGCGATCACGTCCATCGACCTGAACTACCGCGCCAAGCTGTGGAACATGTGGGGCGGGCACGAGATCGCGTTGAAGGTGCTCAAGCGCATTGTCGAAAACGTCGATGTGATTGTCGGCAATGAGGAGGACTTGCAGATGGGCCTCGGCATCCCCGGCCCGGAGGTCGCGGCCAAGTCCAAGCTGGATCCGAGCGTCTTCTTTGGGATGATCGACAACGTCACGGCGATGTACCCGAACGTCAAGGTGGTGGCGACCACATTGCGTGAGGTCCATTCGACCAACCGTCACAGTTGGGGTGCGGTCGCCTGGATCAACGGTAAGACCTACCAGTCACCAACCTGCGAGCTGGACGTGTTGGATCGCGTCGGCGGCGGTGACGGCTACGCGGCGGGATTCTTCTACGGGCTGCTGTCCGGTGCATCCGAGCAGGAAGCGGTCAACCTGGGGTGGGCGCACGGCGCGCTGCTGACCACCTTCCCTGGCGACACGACGATGGCGACGCTTGAACAAGTCCGCGCGTTCGCCAAAGGCGGCTCGGCGCGCATCCAACGCTGATATGCGCAAGAGAACCGGGCGGTCTTGCACGTTGCGCTGCGCAACCGTTCGAACCGCCCGATTCTTGTGGATGGCGAGGGCGTCATCTCAGGCGTCAACGCCGTACCAGCCCGGATGCTGACGTGCAGTAAAGCCATCCGCTCGGGCGACTGGATAGGCTACGCCGGCAAACTATGAGCGGCGAATTCTTGCGGGTCAATCTTGACCCGCGCAACCTGGTTGAGCACGAAAATCAACATCTCCCACAGTGAGTAACGATCCAACATCGAATGGGACACCTGGCCTTCCTCGATGAGCGACACAAAACCGTGGATCAATCCCCACAGCCCCACCGCCGCCAAGTCAGGCTCGCCAGGCTCCAGGATACTTGCCGCCTGGCAGTGCATGACGAGGACGCGCAGCAGACCAAAATTGCGCGCGGTCATCTCCACCAATGCCGGATAATCGCGTTCCTTTTCTACCGCCCCCGAGAACGTAATGCGAAAGTGATCCGCTTCTTCGAACCCGAATCCCACGTAGGCCCAGGCCATCTCGACGAGCTGTCGTAGCGGATCGTCGGGATACTGTTCCATAATCCCCGTGAACCGGGTATGGATTTTCATGTGTCCGTCGGTGGCAATGGCGGCGTCCAAAGCCTGCTTGTCGGCGAAATGGGCGTAGGGCGCGGCGTGACTCACCCCCGCTTTGCGCGCGACCTTGCGCAGGCTCAGACCGTTCACCTCGGGAACAGGTGCGCTCAAGAAAAACGTCCAATCCAAGGTTCGCAATGGACACAACGCCTATATTATGAAAAACCACGGCGCGGTCGTCCTGGGTACAGACACTTAGGGTTCGTAAAAGAATAATTCCGCGCAGGGTGATATAATGCAGCCATCTCGAATCAAGAAATGGCGCTATGAAACCAGAAATCACACAAGTCGTGCATCAATGTCAATGTAGCATCTGTCAAG
>Ga0334886_1001436_pt1 | contig 27985 bp, 26 predicted proteins | sample GraSluR1_MG_9_FD_207232 | JGI IMG/M metagenome (GOLD analysis project Ga0334886, IMG submission 207232) | Sludge microbial communities from methane-producing bioreactor in Wageningen University, Netherlands - Granular Sludge_27_06-R1 | ecosystem: Engineered > Bioreactor > Anaerobic >... | reverse complement strand
TGCATGCTTCAGCAAGCTATAAGAAACTAAAGTTGTTAAGTAAAACAACATCCTTACTATGTGAAAGGAGGCAGGCGGCTTCCTCCCCACAGCTAAAGCAGGGGGTCTCCGCCGATTAATTCGATGATTAAGAAGAATTACTTGCTTGCTCCTGGTCCCACCCCGGTACCGATCGATATACTTCTAGAAGGAGCAAAGGATACTATTCACCACAGAACACCGCAATTCAAGAAGATCTTTGAAGAAGCCGTAAAGGGCACGAAGGAAGTCTTCCGAACCGAGAACGAGCTGTTCATTCTTGCGTCCTCGGGAACCGGTGCTATGGAAATGGCTGTAACTAACATTGTGAATCCCGGCGAAAAGGTGCTGGTATTCAGCGTGGGTAAATTCGGAGAGAGATGGACTGAAATCGCCAAAGTCTTCGGCGCAAATGTGGTGCTTGTGGAGAGAGAGTATGGAGACTTCTACTCTCCAGAAATGGTTAAAGAGGCAATTGAAAAGAATCCTGATGCAGTGGCTGTCCTGACAACACTAAGCGAAACTTCGACCGGAGCCGTTATGGATATCGAAGGAATAAGCAGAGCTGTTAAAGCTGCCGGAAAGTTGATCGCAGTTGATTGCATAAGTGGACTGGTCGCTGAACCTCTGGAGACAGATAAGTGGGGTCTGGATATAGTTGTCTCAGGTTCTCAAAAGGGATTCATGCTTCCTCCTGGCCTCGCGTATATCTCTTTAAGCAAAGCTGCCATAGAAAAGGCACAGACTACAAAATCCACCAGTTTTTATTTCAACCTGAAGAAATATCTTAAGGATCCGTTACCCTGGACACCGGCTGTAAACCTTATCTATCAGCAGAGAGCAGCCGTCGATATGCTCCTCAAAGAGGGAATGGAGAATGTCTGGGCACGCCATGCTGTAATGGGCAAAGCAACGAGAGAGGCTGTCAAAGCTATGGGTCTCGAGCTGTTCTCGAAGAGACCTGGCAATGTGCTTACGTCAGTAAAAGTTCCCGAAGGTGTTGACGGTGGAAAGATTGTGTCGATAATGAGAGATGAGTATGGAGTGACTATTGCCGGTGGCCAGGGAAGCATGAAGGGCAATATCTTCAGAATTGCCCATCTGGGTTATATGTCAGATTTCGATGTCGTGACAGCACTGACCGCTCTGGAAAAAGTCCTCAGAAGACTGGGATACAGTGTTGAGTTCGGTACTGGAACCAAAGTAGCGATGGAGATCTTCGAAAGGGAGGGTGTATGATGCTCAGGTTGCATGCCAACGATCCTCTCGACAAGACTGCCATGAAGATCCTTTCAGACAGCGGGCTCTTTGAGATAACTGCTGAAAACCTTGACAAAAAAAGCCTGTTAGAGCTAATGCCCGAAATCGAAGTGCTTGTTGTTCGGAGCGCAACGAAAGTTACTTCGGAAGTTATAGATGCCGGCAAAAAGCTCAAGCTAATTGCCAGGGCCGGTGTAGGTCTTGATAACGTTGATGCAGATGCAGCCGCAGCAAGAGGGATTTTAGTCAAAAACACTCCCGGAGCAAACGCAACCTCTGTTGCCGAGCTCACCCTTGGCCTTCTGCTTGGGTTAGTCAGGAGTATTCCGCGCGGAACTTATGGAACCAAGGAAGGGAAATGGGAAAAGAAGGAACTGAAGGGAAACGAGATATGTGGTAAAACGATTGGTCTGATTGGCTTCGGCGCGATCGGCAGGTCCGTTGCATCAATTGCTATTGCTTTTGGAATGAAGGTTGTCGTCTATGATCCTTACGTAAAGACTGCCGAGATGGATGTGACTCTAGTTGAATCTGTGGCAGAATTGCTTCCCTTGGTTGACGTGCTATCTCTTCACATACCTCTCACACCGGAAACGAAACATATTATTGGTGAGAAAGAAATCTCTATGCTGAAAGATCGAGCTATCATTGTCAATGTAAGTCGCGGTGGTACTATTGATGAACAGGCTCTCTATAACGGCCTCGTTTCTGGAAAGCTTGCCGGCGCTGCTCTAGATGTTTTTGAAGTCGAGCCACCTACAGATGAACTCCGAAGAAAGTTGATCGGCCTGGATAACGTAATCTGTACGCCCCATATAGGAGCGAGTACCGCGGAAGGCCAGAAACGCGTCGGTCTTGAAATGGCAAGAATCATCGTAGATGTCTGTAAGAACGTGCTATAATCTTCGTTGATATTCTAGGTGGAGGTGTAAGTAGTGAAGGTTTACGTTGATAAGGATACGTGCATTGGTTGCGGTGTTTGCGAAGGAATATGTCCCGACGTTTTCAAGATGGTCGATGATGGTAAGGCCGAAGCAATCGTTCCTGAGACCGAAGCTGCCTGCGCTCAGGATGCAGCCGATTCCTGTCCAGTTCAGGCAATAAAAGTAGAATAGTTTCACATTCTTAACGATCACATCTAGGGGCGGACCTCAGGTCTGCCCCTTTCTATAGTGGAACACAAAATTTGTCTATTCTTTCTGCCGGAAAATTCTGGTATAGTTGTAATTGCTTCGATAGTCTTTTTGTTTCTATTTCCGATTATGCGGTTTGCTTCAGGGTTATGCTAATTGCCCCGTGGAGGTAGTTGTGTCTAGCCAGATAATAAACGCACTGAAAAAGAAGGTCGCCAAGAAGACTTGGGACAACTGGTTCTCCACATTCGAATTGAAGTCAGTGGAAAACGACAGAGTCGTTTTCTCTGTTGCCAATCTATTTATCAAGGACTGGCTTCAGACTAAATACGGTGCCGTTATCAACAGAGCCATAGTAGATGCAATGGGTAGAGAGTTGGCTTTCGAGATAGTATTCAAAGAGGGAGACAAGCAGCGCGAAGAACCGATCAAGCACTTAAATGAAGGTTCTCTGCTTAAGAAGAAACCTCTGATGATCTCCAACCTCAACGATGAATACACGTTCGATAACTTCGTCGTAGGGAGAGAAAACAAGGCACTGTATGAAGTGGCTCTCGATGTAGCCCATAATCCTGGCAAGTATAACCCGTTTTTCGTGTATGGCGGGGTCGGCCTCGGAAAGACTCACCTGCTTCAGGCCGTTGCGCAGGAGACAATGATCAACTACCCAGAAAAGAAAGTACTGTACATAACGAGCGAGCAATTCATGAACGACATGATCCAATCGATAAAAGAAAACAACATACAGAAATTCAGAGACCACTACCGAAAGAAATCAGATATTCTTTTGATCGATGACATTCAATTTCTCATAGGAAAGAAAGGAGTGCAAAACGAGTTTTTTCACTCGTTCAATGAACTCCATGATACCGGCAAGCAGTTGATAATATGCTCTGATCGAACTCCAGAGGAGCTGGACAACTTTCACAGCAGGTTAATCTCGCGTTTCCAGATGGGCATGTTGATGTCCATACAGCAACCGGAGCCTTCCACGCGTTTCTATATAGCCAAACAACTTGCCCGTAGAGAGTCTGTTAATCTTCCAGACGATGTTGCGAGGATTCTCGCCGACAACATAGATGGCAACTTGAGAAGGCTTAGAGGCGCGATAATAAAGCTCATAGTCCATAGCAGTGTCTATAATACTCAAATAGACATCTCTCTGGCGAATCAGATACTCCAATCCTTTACAAATTCGACGAGTTCCTTGACCGGCCGCAAACCCATAGATCAGATCTACGATGCAATTAAGTCAATCATGAGGGTTTCGAGAGAAGAGATAGAGGGAACCAGCAGAAACAAAGAAATCGTCCTCGCGAGACAACTGCTCATGTATGTTCTGAAACAACATTATGGAAAGTCGATAACCGACATCGCCAGGGAGACTGGCAAACAACATCCTACAGTAATTCACTCCATAAAGAAGATCGACAAGAGCGTAATGATGGGCAAGGGAACTACCAAGTTGCTTTACGACGATCTTGTCGGTATGTTATCTTCCTCTTCAGCCGCAGTTTGATGGCATTTTGTTTGTATATATGTATCTCACAATCTCTTCAATAGAGGGATCAGTTATTCTGAAGTCCACTATATCTAGATTCTGCATCAGTTCCTTGACAACTAAAGCGTGATTGGAAGAGCCTTCTAGTTCGACATGGATACTCCCTGAAGCAGGATCGTGTCGAAGGTTATATTTTGCCAGAGAGCCATTTATCGCTATGTCTGGAGATGGCGAGTTCTCTGCCAGTTTAGCTCTAAGAGTCTTGGGAAGTCTTGCCATGTCTCTCAGACCCTGAAGTTTACCCTTATAGACGAGCGTGCCACTATTTATCACCAGTACTTCTTCGCAGAGTGTTTCTATGTCTTTCAAGTCGTGAGTCGTCAGGAATATCGTCTTACCTGTTTCATGTAGTACTTTCAGGAACTCAAGAACCTTCTGTTTGGAGATGACATCCAGCCCAATCGTCGGCTCATCGAGAAAGAGAATATCCGGATCGTGAATCATGGCCGCCCCAAGCTCAGCTCTCATCCTCTGTCCTAGGCTCAGCTGTCTGACAGGTTGCTCGATAATCTCATCGAGTGTCAGGTACTCTCTCAGAGTCTTCAGTTGTCTATTGAAAGTGTCTTTTGGGACTGCGTATATTTCTTTAAGCAAAGCATAAGTATCCTTGACAGGTAGATCCCACCAAAGCTGCGTCTTCTGGCCGAAGACTACACCGATACCACGGACGTATTTCCTTCTCTCTCTGTATGGCGTCATGTTGTTCACTCTCACCTGCCCGCTGTCGGGTGTCATGATTCCCGTCAAGATCTTTATTGTCGTAGACTTGCCTGCCCCGTTAGGACCTATATAACCCAGAAACTCTCCTCGTTTCACAGTGAAAGATATATCCTGAAGTGCTCTTATTATCTTCCTCTTTCTCGTCAATCCCCTTCGTTGAAAAACCGTGTAGTTTTTCTGAAGTCGCTCAACACTTATCATTTTCTCCCTCCTAAGTACCCGTACTTGTGTAGTGCTTCATTCCTGAAAACCACGTTAGTGTCGCCACCGGTAATAGTAGAGATACTCCCATAATCGGCGATAGAATGGCAAGAAAGCTATCGATTCTGCCTGTCAGATACCCGATTGGAAAGTACCCTACTGTAGCCAGTGGCACAACAAAAGTCAGAAGATGCTTCAGCATCGGCGTGTAAATGTGCGCAGGATACATCGCCGCAGTCCTTGTAGAATAGAAAGCGAGAACAACAATGTCAGAGTTTCGAACAGTCCAGAATGAGATCGCGGCAAGAATAATGTTAATTTCGAAAGTCATTATTGTTGAGCAGAGCACGAGTAGAAGATATATCCACCAGATTCTTCCGAAAGAGATAGGACTTCTTATGAAGCCGAACACTGCCACTGCAGAAGCTTCAAATACTACTCCCAGTCTTCTGAAATCCACACGTTCGAGCAGCAATTGCTTGACAGTGTTCATTGGCCTTATCAGAAGGAGGTCGAATCTGCCTGTTATGATGAGTTCCTCGAATCTGCTAAGTCCTTCTCCGAAGACCCTAAATACTCCCCAACCTATCTCCACGATCGAGTATATTATGGCTATCTCTCCAAATGACCAGCCTCCAATCTCTTCAAAGGAAAGCATGAAGAAGAAAAGCAGAAGGAAGTCACTGAAGAGATTCAGTCCGCTTATGGTCATATCCATCCAGAAGTTCAGACGGTACTCGTACTGTGTCTTCAGACTAGCCATAAACAACGCCAAAATGCTCTTCATATTAACCTCCGTGTATCTGAATAGATCTCAGCAGCCTTCTTGTCAGCAAGACTGCAGTGATAAATAGCACACATATCCAGAAGACTTGGTGGGCCAGAGCAATTCCTAACCCGATACTGCCAAGATACACACTGGCAGGATAGTAGTTCATCCCTGCAAAAGGCAGAAGAGGCATCAACCTTTTAAGAAAGCCGGGATAATAGGAAGCTGGTAGAAAGGAACCGCCGAAAAGATTCACGAGCATGTAGTATAGACCCTGCGCTCCAGAAGCACCTAAAAATTTCACCGACCACAATCCGACGAAGTAGTTGAGAAAGAAAGAGATCAAGAAGCCGTTGAATAGTACAATACAGAACGGCAAAACCTTTGAAGGTTCAGGTAGGCGAACTCCAAGAAACATAAGCCCAAGGGCAAATATGGGAAGAGTTCTGAAGAGCAGATTGTACATTCCTTGACCGATAACTTCAAACAGGCTTCCATATAAAAGGTTATAAGGGCGCAGCAAATCGAATGTGATAGTTCCCTCTCTAATCTTCTGAGGAATGAAAGCACCTTTAGATAGAAACATCGTAACCCAGAGTATTGACTGGTTAACCATAAGATAGGTAACCATCACTGATGATTCCTGTGACTCTCCCAGAGCCGATCTCCAGATGCTAACGTAGATGTACCCGAAAACAAAACTACCCACGTTGTTAACAAGATGATTCAAGAGGTATGCCCTTCCTCTCTTGAACGAAATCACTGCAATTGCAAAGCCTGACAAAAGGATCACCTCCCCGTATGAGATTGAGAAGATACTCGAATAGTATTTTTTGACATGAAAGAAAGGCAGGAAGAGTTCCTGCGGATTAGGAGCGAAGTAGATTCTACAACACGAATAGCAGAATTGCAAGCGGTTTCGCTAGTTTGAGGGAACTCTCGAAGAACCTACATCGAGTCATTAAGAGAATCGTTACTTGACACGAACCACAAAATACTGGTACTATCTACTAACTAATAATTGGACACGACTATAAGGTGAAGTGATTACTGTGGATACTACGTCTAGAAGAAAAGTACTAAATGCTCTTCATCATCATCGTTTGTGGCGCCCGGTAGTGGGAGGCGGCACCTTCTAGTCGTGCTCTCATAATTAACAATCGACCGGGCTTTTAGCCCGGTTTTTTATTTGGAGGTGTTTGTATGAAAAAGGTATTGCTGGTAGTTTTCTTGATCGCTGTTAGTGTGGCATTCTCGAGTTTGCTGGACGACATTAGAAGTAGAGGTGTTTTGAGAGTCGGGCAGGATGCAGGTTATATGCCTCTGTACGGTACTAACCCGGATGGCAAACGCATCGGTCTTGAGGTAGATATTCTTCAGAAGATGGCCGATATTCTAGGTGTTAAGCTCGAATTCGTTGTAGTCAACTGGGATGGCATTATCCCTGCACTAGTTTCAAACAAGTTCGACATAATCTGGTCAGCGATGACTATAACCCCCGAACGCGCTCTCAGAGTCAACTTTTCCGATCCTTATCTGACCGTAGGACAGATAATCCTATACAATACGATAAAGTTTCCCAACCCGCCAACTGTTGAAGACATAAACACTAAGGATACGCGAATCGCCGTTCAATTAGGCTCTACTGGTGCAGAAGCAGCTTATAGGCTTCTAAACAACGCACAGATATTCACCTTCGAGACTATCGATGAATCGGCCTTTCAGGTGGCCTCCGGTAGGGCAGATGCGATGATCTTCGATTCTATCTACGCGAGATTTGTTGCCAAGAAGTACGAGCAGCTCGCTGTGACAGATGAACTGCTCACCCGAGAAGACTTCGGAGTCGCCATATCTAAAGGGGATTTTGAGACTCTTCAGTGGCTGAACACATTTGTACAGTGGCTGAAAACGACCGGCACCATTGAAGAGCTAGAGAGATTCTGGTTCGTCGAATACGAGCCGGAATTCTGATCAGGTAGAGGCATTTTGATATGACAAGAGCGATATCGCGAACGATACTTGGCTTTGTTGTGGCCGGATTCTTCTGGTTCTCCTACCAATCGGTCTCTCAGGTATATCCCTTCAACTGGAAGGTAATACCGAGATACTACAAGCTCTTCCTGGAGGGCCTGGTTACAACGATGGAATTGAGCGTTATCGCTCTTGGTTTTGCAGTATTGATCGGTGTGCTGGTTGCTCTGGCGAGAACCTCGAAGTCGGTGCTTCTGAAGGATGCAGGTACGCTTTATGTGTGGTTCTTCAGAAACATGCCATTGCTTGTAGTAATACTACTCGTATATTATGGATTCGGCTCGACAGTCAACATAGACCGCTTCTGGGCAGGAGTTCTTTCGCTATCGCTGTTCGAAGGCGCCTATGTGGGGGAAATCTTCAGAGCCGGAATCGAAGCGGTTCCATCGGGAGAAATCGAAGCCGGTGAGGCGATGGGTCTTTACAGAAGACAGATAATGTTCTCGATAGTCTTCCCCCAGGCGTTCAGGATATCCATTCCTCCACTAATAGGGCAGTTAGTAAGTCTCGTGAAAGATAGCTCTCTAGTTTCAGTAATCGCTCTTGGAGACATAACGATGCGCGCCAGACAGGTGGGTACCCAGACTCTGGCGGTATTTGAGGCATACTTGATCCTTGCGGGTTGCTATCTGTTGATAACATCTACCCTTTCGCTTCTGGGAAGATTCCTTGAAAGGAGAATGGTTATACCATGAAAGATAAAGAGATACTTAGAATAGAGAATCTCTCGAAATCATTCGGAGAGCTTAAGGTGCTAAAAGATGTTTCCTTTGAGGTCAGGAAAGGCGATGTAATAGCAATTCTAGGGCCTTCTGGTGCTGGAAAGACGACATTGTTAAGATGTATAAACAGACTCGTAGATCCTGACTCCGGTCAGATTCTCTTTGGAGGCAATCCTGTGAAGTCAGACAGAAAGTCGATCAGGCATTTCAGATCTAAAGTCGGGTTCGTCTTCCAAAGGTTCAATCTCGTAAGCCACTTGCGAGTCGTGGATAACGTAGCGCTTCCCTTAGTGAAAGTTAGGGGAGAAAACTGGCGAAAAGCTAGGGAGATCGCTGCAAAGCAACTCGGACAGGTAGGGTTGAGTGACAAAATCACGAACTATCCGTCTCAACTATCTGGTGGCCAACAACAGAGAGTGGGTATAGCAAGGGCACTCGTCATGGAACCGGCAATAGTACTACTAGATGAACCTACCTCTGCACTTGATCCTTCGCTTGTCGGCGAAGTAATGAGAGTTATAAAGAGGCTTTCGGCTGAAGGAAGAACTATGATAATTGTTACTCACGAAGTCGGTTTCGCTAGAAATATAGCCAGTCGAGTTCTGTTCATGAAAGACGGGCTTTTGATCAACGATACGATACCCGAAGACTTCTTCGAATCCGAAGACTCGGAGATTACAGACTTCCTGACTGATCTCTCTGCAATCGTATGACTATAAAACCTACTGGTGCAAAAGCTTTTAGTGGAAACACGGACTTCGTCGAACTATGAACTTGGATCTCTATCGAATAAGTAACACGAAGCGTAATGATTATCTCCCACTTCGTAAAGACCAGGCTCTTCGGTTCTATCGAAGACTGCTATAGTTTTACTGCCTTTATTCTGAATCTCTTTAAGCGCCTCATTCATTGTGCTACCGGTTTTCTCAACAAGGTCTCTAATGTAAGGTTCAAGGTTAACATCAAAAGCCGATTTTCGATCTACAGTGAGCTCAGCGGAAGTGCCATCTATATGAATAGCCTTTATTGAACTCAGTATCTTCCTCTCCTCTTGATTGCCGATAGTACCAATCTCCACAGCCAGTTTCCTGGACTCGATTAGTCTTTCTACGTCTCTTCCTTCCCATCCGCAATTCTTCATTGCATACTTGCAGCGCGCATGGAATCTGCACCCATTTGGCAGATCGATCGCATCAGGAATCTCTCCTCTTGCATCAACCTTAACTCTCTTCACATCGAGATCGGGGTTCGGAACTGCTGATAACAGGAGCTTAGTGTAAGGGTGCATCTTGTTTTCAATAACACTCTCTGTCGGTCCAATTTCCGATATTCTTCCAAGATACATTATTGCAGTCCTATCGCATATGTACCTTATCGTTGCTAGGTCATGAGATACGTAGATAATCGACATATCCATCTCTTCCCTGAAGAGGCGAAATAGGTTTAGGACTCCGGCTCTGATTGAGACATCAAGCATCGAGACTGGTTCATCTGCAAGGAGCAGTTTGGGCTCGATGACTATGGCTCGGGCTATCGCAACTCTCTGTCTCTGTCCACCGCTGAGCTCGTGAGGATACCTGTGCAAGTATCTTTCTGGGGGAGCGAGTTCAACTCGTTCCAGAGCTTTAAGAATCATTTCTCTTCTCTTGCCTTCAGTACCTATTTTAAAATTCCGCAGAGGTTCCAGAAGAGTTCTCTCGACGGTGAATCTTGGATTGAGTGTCTCATAAGGGTCTTGGAAAACCATCTGAACGTTTCTGCGAAACTCAAGTCTTTCCTTCTGACTTGTCGTTACAGGTTTTCCCAAGTAGACTACTTCACCACTTGTCTGTGGTTGTAATCCGCTAATAATTTCACTTGTCGTACTCTTCCCTGAACCACTTTCACCAGCGAGCCCCAGTATCTCGCCTTTCTTTACGGCAAAGGTAACACCATCCACCGCGTGTACCTTTTTGCGTTCTTTGCTAAAAAGCGACGAAACGAAACCCCTGTTAATGTAGAACCATCTCTTCATATCTTTAACTTCAAGGACGGGCTTCGAATCTGCCGCACTCGGAAGACTCGACTCTTCTGAACGTTTCTTTCTGATTGCTTCGGAAATTCTAGCCGCTTCCTGCCGATTCCAGGTTGCCTCATCTGCCGACCTCTTTCTGTATTCCACAGCGTTCTCTGCATAATGACAGGCAACGCGGTGATCTGGAGAGATTTCCCTGAAGTCCGGACTAACCTCAATACACCTGGTATCTGAGAATGGGCATCTCGGTTGAAAGAGACAGCCTGTAATGTCGTCAGCCAGATTAGGTGTCGTTCCAGGAATAGATATCAATTCGCCCTTAGCGCTCTCAAGGGTCGGGAAAGCACTTAGCAGGCCCATTGTGTACGGATGAAGCGGCCTTTTGAAGAGTTCCTCTTTCGGTCCGAGTTCGGCGATCTTTCCGGCATACATTACTGCAATTCTATCGGCCATTTCCGCAACCACAGAAACATCATGAGTTACGAGTATCATGGAAATACCGAGTTCTGCCTGCACAAGTTCAAGTTGCTTCAAAATGCCGTCTTGAACAACTACATCGAGTGCGGTTGTCGGTTCGTCAGCGATAATTAGCTGTGGGTTTAGCGCAAGTGCCATCGCAATGACAACTCTCTGTCTCATACCACCACTCAGTTGATGCGGGTAGTCCTTCAATCTCTTGTGTTCGAGGCCGACCAGGCTGAACAGTTCTGCAGATTTCCTCATTGCCTCTTGATAAGATATATCTACGTGGGTCTTGAAGGTTTCTACCATCTGATCTCCCACTCTATAGACCGGATCGAGAGCATTCATCGCGCTTTGCGTAACAAGAGCTATTTTCTGCCATCTAATACTATTCATTTGGCTCTCGGAAAGCTTCACAAGATCAGTATCTTCAAGATATATGCTTCCTCCTGCAATGCGCGAATTCGCAGCCATGAGTCTCATTATCGATTTGGCAAGAGTGGTCTTTCCACAGCCGCTTTCTCCAACAAGTCCAAGGGTCTCACCGGCTCCAAGAGAAAAAGAGACATCGTTTACGGCCTTGACATCCTTTCCGGAATCTCTATAGAATGTCTTCAAGTTTTCAACTCTAAGAAGCATCTCTGTCTACCTCCAGTCTCGGATTGGTGAGGACTTCAAGGGCTCTGGAAATGAAGAAGACTGATACTACTGTCAGCATTATCAGAATGCCGGGAGGAACGATCCACCACCAGGCAGTTCTCCACGCTCCTGAAAGCCTTGCCTGGTGAAGTATTGTTCCCCAGGAGTAGATTCTTGGAGGCCCAAGTCCGAGAAAGCTCAGTGTTGCCTCGGCAGTTATTGCAAAGGCCATTGCCACGGCAAGCTGAAGAAAAGCAAGAGGAAGAACATTAGGCGCAATATGGACATACATTATCCTGAAATCACTTGCCCCCGCTACCCTTGCTGCTTTTACGAAAGGTCTGGCCGAGATCGATAGAACCTGAGAACGGATGATTCTGGCAGTCGTTCTCCACGTTAGCAAACCTACTGAGAGTATTATTACACCGATACCGGGTCTAGTAATCAGAACTAATATCATCGCAAATGGTTCCAGTGGAAGAGCATACATTATATCGACAATTCGCATGAGAATATTATCAGTTCTACCTTTGAAGTATCCGGCGATGATTCCCACATTTGTCCCGATTAGAGTAACCATTACGGCGGCAATCAGTCCCACAAGCAAGGCTGCTCGCGAGCCGTAAACTACCTGACTGAAAATATCTCTTCCGTTGTGAGTTGTTCCAAAGAGATGAGAAAACGAGGGTCTCGCAAGCGAGTTTACATACGGGTCGGTACCCACTGCAATTACAGTATTACCTTCGCCTCCTATGTCTTTCAGGTGTCTTGTATAACCCGTGTTTGCCTTTTTCCATGTACCTGATTCAAGACTCATGGCGACACCATGACCACCCACGACAATTGCCGAGTCTTTGCCCGTCATAACTATCGAGTTGATATCACGGTTCTCGGGTCCGAACATTGACTGCCAGTTCCGACCGTTGTATCTTAGGATAGTGCCTCGCTCTCCGACTGCTATCGCGGATTGCGTGTCAAATATATCGACTCCGTACAAGGCTCTGAAGCCCATCACCATCTCTCTCTTAAGGTTCTCTCCGTCGAAGGCGAGAATCACATTTCTGTCTCCAACTACGAATCCAAAATCCTCGCTAAATAATGCAACGTCGTTCAAGTTCTCCGATACTCCAGAAACAAGCTCTTTCCAGGAGTCGCCATCCCACAAGACTACTGTGCCAGATTCCCCAACGGCCAGAGCCTTTGCCTTCGAAAAGGCGGCAACTGATTTCAGATTCTCAGTAACACCCGAATCGGTAGTCTTCCACAGTTTTCCATCAAATATCACTGCAGTTCCGTTTTCGCCGACAGCTACGGCAAAGGAATCAATGTAAGCAACGCCATTCAAGGTATCAAGTGTTGAAGAATCCATGCTACTCCATTTGCCAGCCGAAAAACGGACTATAGTACCGTTGTCTCCCACAGCGATGACTTCACCAGTTGAAGAGACGGCGACCGAATTCAGAGTTTTGAGAACGATGCCTTCCTCAAGACGCCAGCTTCCTTCTTTCAGCCAGAGTGCAGTCCCCTCCACCATGTAGTTCATGGCATTTGGGTCATGCGTGGCTATAATAGGAGCGAACAACGCTACCAATACTATGAATACCATGAAGACCGAGCCGGCAAGAGCCAATCTGTCTTTGCGTATTATTCTCCAAAGTGTTCTGAATAGGTTCTTCACAATAATCACTCACACATTCCTTTTGTATGCGACTCTAGGATCCAGTTTACTGTACACAATATCGGCAACAAAGTTCATGGCCAAAACCATGGCCGCCAGAAGCAGAAAGGTCGCTTGAGCGAGCGGATAGTCGCTTGTCCTAACGGCCTGAAGCATCTCCATTCCAAGGCCGGGCCAAGAAAAAACCACTTCAACCACAACCTGTCCCCCAACAGCCAAGCCAGCTGTAATTGCCGCTTGTGTCACTACTGGGAGCAGAGCGTTCCTGGCCGCGTGTCTGTACATCACTTTTCTGATAGGAATACCTCTGGCTCGACTGAATTCAATGAAGTCTTCACCCATTACTTCAAGCATCGTATTCCTCATTATAAGCATTGGAAGGCCCGTGTAATAAAGGAAGATTACCATCAGGGGCATAGAAAGATGCCACAGAAAATCGACGGTCAGGATCTTTTGCAGGAAATTGGAAGCTTCATATGGCAGAGTTCGCATGCCAGATGTGGGGAACCAGCCAAGGTTAATACCAAAAAACATGACAAAGAGCATTCCCGTCCAGAACATCGGCGCAGAACGAAAGAATAGTCCTAGCGTTATACCTCCGAGCTCAAGCCTTGTCCCTCTCTTCCACGTCAGTAGGACGCCAAGAAGTGGTCCAATCACATATGCGAGAAGAACTGCAGGCAGCATAAGCACCAGCGTATTGAGAAGCTTCTCGCCGATCAAACCGGAAATGGGCGCTTTGTAATAGAAAGATGTTCCGAATTCTCCCACGATGACGTTTCTCAGATAGATGAAATACTGGGCGTAAAGGGGTCTATCAAGTCCAAAACGTTGTATTATTATCTGACGGTCCTCCGGAGATAATCCTTCACTAACCAGAGCGACTGTAGGATCCGGGAGACCCAATCGGAAAAAGAAGAATAGCAGAGTAAGTATAACCCACAAAGTCAGTATAATCTGGATAAGTCTTCCTACAAAATACCCTTTGCTTCCCAATGGTAGATACCTCCTGTACCGCAATTCCAAAGGAGGGGTGGAAAGAGCCACCCCTCCTTAACAGCAACCAATCGGAATCTAGATCATTCCGGGTACACTATCCTTCCCTGAGCATCCCAGGTGAAGCCGGCACTTTGCAGAAGTTGCCTTGCACCGGCCAGATTGTACTCGTATTTCACGACTTCAGGGTTGTGCCAGAACGCATTAATTGGAGCTATGACTGATGTTCCGGGTTCCCCTCTGCCTTGAAGCAGAACGCTGATTATCGTGTTCTTGTCTATCGCGTGAGATAGGGCACGCCTGACGACTAGATTGTCGAAAGGTTCGCGTCTCAGGTTCATCGTGAGATGATAATAGCCAAAGTCCGGGACACTAACAACCGTGATGAAGCTTTCTCTCTCGGCCAAAGGAATCTGACCGGGTTCGAGTCTCCAGGCAGTCATGTCGATTCTCTTCGTGAGAAGTCCCGTAAAGACACCTTCAGCGTCAGCATATATTATATATTCAACAGCATCAATCTTTATGTCGCCAGCAGCAAAGTGATCTTTGAATGTCACTATCCGCTTGTACTCACCGCGATCATAACGATCAAACATAAACGGTCCGCTTCCCACTGTGGGTGTATTCGCCGGTGAAAGATCTGCAGGATTCTCAATCTTCTCCCATATGTGCTTGGGAAGTATCGGAATCTGTGCAAGGGTAACGGTTATGAATGGTGCGTAAGGATCCTTCAGCGTGAAACGCACTCGGTTTTCGCCAATGATGTCTGTCCTATCGATTACCCTGTAGAAGGGTCTGAAATACGCAAAGTCTTTCTCGATGTAGTAATCAAACGTGAATTTCACATCTTCAACTGTAACCGGCATTCCATCGTGGAATTTCATTCCACTTCTTAGTATTATATCGACTGTAAGGTCATCAATGGGTATTATTTCTTCTGCTGCCCACGGAATCGGCTCAACATCTGGAGACAGTCTGACCAGTTTGTCATAGACCATTCTCATGAACTTCCAGCCCCAAACAGAAGTTGATGAAAGTGGGTTAATGTTGTCTGGTTCTTGAGGAGTCCCGATCGTGAGAACTCTCTTGTCTGTCAGAGGCTCGACTCTGAGAGGAGTCCACTCATTGTACAATGCCTCACCTGCCATAACTACATAATTGGAGAAACGTTCATTGTTATAGGCATTGACTTCGTCACGATAGAACAACACGTTTACAGGAATATCTCTGGCAGCTATTTCCTGCATCTTCAATATCACTTCTCTCCTGGCAAATACATCGAACTCCCTTGATTGCTTCTCAAACAAAGCATCATACTCTGGATCAACATACCCACCTGGGTTATTCGCGCCAAGATCCGTCTGTTCTCCGTGAAGTGTTCCGAGGAAGTGCTGTGGATCAAGTCTTTCGACCCTTCCTGACCAACCAAGGATTGTCGCATCAAAATCCTGCTGATCATAGAACTTGGACAGTATTGTTGAGAATTCCATAGGCCTTACGTTGACCTGAAAGCCCAGTGAACGCCATCCTTCAGCTATAATGAAAGCTGCTTCATACCTGATCGGATCATAGGCCTCAGTGGTGGTTATGATCTCGATCTCCGGTACGAGTTTTGATGACATCATTACTGTACTGATGACCATGACAAGCAACAATAGCATTAGAGTCTTGAGAGATTTCGGTCTTCTCATTCTTTCGCCTCCTTTTTTGCCAGATGCTTGATTATACCATTATGGGGTAGTTAATTGAAAATGGCTCTGAAACTACGTCTTCGAAGAGTCGCTGTGAGGGTATATTACTTGTTTTCGCATGTAGAACCGTCCCTTATAACTTTCTGAGATTAGGGTATCGGGGAATGGGAATCGAGATTTCATGTGGTCTAGAGCTTAACGTTCGAGAAGAGTTCTTCAATTCCCTGCCTTGTTCGAATTATTCTATAGTCTTCTCCATCAACTAGGACTTCAGCTGGTAAAGGCATTCCGTTGTAATTGTTTGCCATAGAGAATCCGTAAGCCCCGGCATTCTCGAAGACAATTACGCTTCCAGGTATGGGAACTTCCATGCGTCTATCTCGTGCAAGAACGTCACCGCTTTCGCACAGTGGACCAACAACGTCTACAGTAACAGTCTTTCCAGTTCCCTTCAAAGTCTTTATTCTGTGATGGGCGTCGTATAGCACAGGCCTTATAAGCGTGTTCATTCCAGCGTCAGTCACCACAAAGATCTTATCCGAAGGCTTGAGGCTTACTACACGAGCAACCAGATAACCGGCAGGCCCTATTATGAAACGACCGAGTTCAGCGATTAGCTTACCGTCATAATCCGCAAAAATCTCTTCAGTGCCAGCTTTCAATCTCTCAATATCGAGTTGCTCTCCAGTATAGTCTATGCCCCAGCCACCACCAAGATCAATAAACTTCAGACCGAACTTTCTGGCGCAATCGTAAACCCTTGAGTAAGCTTCCAAGAACGGATCCACGTCAGTTATCTGTGATCCAATATGAACGTGCAGACCATCAATACGATCGACTACCTTACCTATCTTATCAAGCGACACTCCGAATTTGTGAGTCTTCAGGCCGGTAGAGATGTGGGGATGTGTATGGGGATCAACGTCGGGATTGACCCGGAGGAGTTTTATAACATCTATACCGTCCCAAAGTGGCAGTTCTTCGAGAGAATCAATAGAAACGTATTCAATGCTCTTATTAATGAAGTGAGTAATATCTTCGGGTTGTTTGCCGTTACCATTCCAGACTATACTCTGCATACCGGCCATCTTTGCTGCCAGCAGCTCTCCTCTGGAGACAACATCGGCACCTATTCCTTCTTGCGCCATGACTTTTAGAATCGCGGGATTGCCATTTGCCTTGAGTGCAAATACTATATTGGCGTTGAGAGATTCGAAAACTCCCTTCGCGAATCGTACTCTTTTTCTGATTTCATTCGCATCATAAACGTAAAGCGGCGTCCCAAATTCAGCAGCAAGTCTCTCGAAATCAATCATCTTAACCCCCAAAGTTCAATCTCTTCAGTATCTCGTCTAACTCTTCTTGCGTGATATTCAGAGCCGGTAAAAACCTTACGCTACCTCCGGTGACATTCAGTAAGAGCTTCCGGTCAAATGCCAATCTTTTCACTGCGTTGGCATCACGCGTTGAAGCGCCTATCATAAGACCTTTACCACGAGTGCTCTCAATCCAGGGCAGTGACTCGAGCATCCTTCTGAAATAATCTCCCTTTATTCTAACATCTTCCAGCAACTCGCAATTCATTCTTTCCACAACTGACCTCCCGGCAGCAAGGCTTACGGGATTGGGAGCGAATGTAGACCCATGATCACCAACTGTGAAAGGCGAAATACCGAAAAACATTGCGGCTCCCAGTGGAAGGCCTCCACCAATTGCCTTTCCAAGAGTGACAATATCAGGAGATAACCCATAGTGCTGGTACGCAAAGTACTTTCCGGTTCTACAGAGACCACTCTGAATCTCATCGCAAACGATAAGGAACTCCCTTTCTTTCTTCAGCGAAGCGATCGAATCCAGCAGATCAGAAGGCAACTCTAATACACCGCTGTTACCCTGTATTGTTTCTACGAATACTGCCGCAATCTCCTCTTGTCGAGCAAGATTTTCAAAGGCAGATCGCGATTTAGGTAGAAAGACAACATCAGGTAACAGGGGATCAAAGGCAGCTCTCAAGAGTCTGTTGTGAGTAATGGAAAGGGCCCCCATAGTCCTGCCGTGGAAGTTACCTTCAAACGAAACGAGTCTTCCTCGCTTCATCTTTCTGACAGCCTTAATAGCAGCTTCAGTTGCTTCCGTCCCCGAGTTAGTGAAGAAGACTTCTCCATTTCTGCCATCCATTTTTAGCAACATTTCGCTGAGCAACAGGGCATCATCATCAAGGAAGTAATTGGAGATATGAGAGAATCTCTCTGCCTTTCTCTTAACTGCGTCCACACTCTGCTGATCTGTATGACCAAAAGCGAGCACGCCTATTCCGGAGAAGGTATCGATATATTCGCCCTCGTCTGTAAAGACCTTCACACCGTGTGCTCTGTTAATCTTCAGATCAAAGGGACTGTATACTTTCGAGAGCATATAGGTCTCCTTTCACAGCTCAAACTCATCCAGAAGAGCTTTCAGAGCTTTGCCGGCATCACCTTTTGATACCAGAACGGATATTTTTATCTCGGACGTGGTAGTTGCGATTATCTTGACGCCCGAATTCTGAAGAACTGAGAAAAACCTTGCGGCAACACCTGCGCTAGACCGCATCCCCACTCCCACAGTGGAGACTTTGGCCACATCACTATCAAGCGTCAGTTCCCAATCCTTATACTTTTCCAGCACGCCTTCTATAGTTCTCCTTATCGCTGCTGGATTTGCAGATACTACAGAGAAAGTGAGATGCGAATGACCGTTCTCATTCACAACAGATATCATATCCACGTTGAAGTTTTCTCTCGCAACCGCGTTGAAGATTTCGCTCAATGTATCTGTATTTGAGGGAAGATAGTTGATTGTTACTTTCAGCTGGTTCGTATCTATAGTCGCACCGGTTACTACTGGTTGCTCAAGCCACTCTGGAAGTTTAGCGACCACTTTTGTTCCTCCTTCTTCGGCGAACGATGAGAGGCATATCAGTTCCACATTGTACTTCTTCGCGATTTCAACTGAACGAGAGTGAAGAACTTTCGCTCCGAGGGCTGAAAGCTCCAGCATCTCATCGTAAGTTATGTACTCCAATTTCCTTGCTCTGTCGTGGATTTTAGGATCACAGGTATAGATACCTGCCACATCACTGTAAATCTCGCATGGAAGTCCAGCCTTCGCCGCGATAGCAACCGCCGAAGTATCTGAACCTCCCCTTCCTAGAGTCGTCAAATCCCCAATCTCATTCACGCCCTGGAAACCTGTTACGACAATTACGTCTCTGACTTCGAATTCCTTGTAGATTTTTCCGAGGTTAATGTCTGCGATTCTAGCATTATTGAAATCTCCGAAAGTGTTAATGTCCAGTTGAAAGGCGTTGAATGAAACTGCACTGACACCTAACTCTCTTAGGGCTATGCTTAGAAGGGCAGCCGAGACTTGCTCTCCAGTCGCCAGAAGCATATCCATTTCCCTTGGAGCCGGTTGTGAAGAGAGATTACCGGCCAGTGCTATGAGCTCGTTTGTTGTCTTTCCCATGGCAGAAACCACAACAATCAGTTTTTCTCCACCTTCCACACGCCTCTTTATTCTGGCAGCAACGTTTTTTATTCTCTCAACGTTCGCTACTGAAGAACCTCCATATTTCTGGACAATCATCGAATTAATCGGCGGAGACCCACTGGTTTAGCTGTGGGGAGGAAGCCGCCTGCCTCCTTTCACATAGTGGTAAGGAGCTGGATTTCTCCAGCTCCGTGTAGGCTAACATATAATAGCCTACCTCCTTGCGGAGTAATCTTCCCATCGCCAATGTTATTGCTCCTGAATCTCCCTCAAATCTTTGACGATCTGCGTCTTGCTAGCAGTCTTCTCATCATACTGCTTAATAACCCTTGCCGGTAGTCCGGCAGCTACCGAATAAGGTGGAATGTCCTTAGTGACGACCGCTCCGGCCGCGATCACTGAGTTCTGACCTACTTCAACACCTTCCAGAATCACAGCATTAGCGCCCACGACAACGTTGTCTCCTATCCTTACTGGAGACGCACTCGGAGGCTCTACGACGCCCGCCAGAACTGCACCCGCTCCGATATGACAGTTCTTCCCAACAATTGCGCGTCCTCCGACGACTACGTTCATATCTATCATTGTTCCTTCTCCAATTACTGCTCCTATGTTAAGGACTGCGCCCATCATAATTACCGCATTTCTTCCAATTTCGACCATATCTCTAATAATGGCTCCCGGTTCGATTCTTGCCTCATACTTTGAGATATCGGCCAGAGGAAGGGCCGAGTTTCTGGCTCTGACTTCGATAAAATGCCCTTCTATCTTCCCTGAGTTTTTTTCTATAAAGGCTCTAATTTCCTTCAGGTTTCCTGACAGGATGCCGAAATCATTACCATTTACGAAAGTTAGCGATCCTGCATCGAGTTCTCTCAGGTTACCGCTGAGATAGCAAATGGCTGGAGTTGTCTTCTTCGACTCTTTGATCATCTTAATTATCGTTTCTGCGTCCATCTGAGAACCTCCTCGAATGAGTATAATCCGCTCTTTACAGTTCTGCAGAATTCGGCAGCTCTTAGAGCCCCTAAAGCAAAGACTTTTCGTGAAATCGCTCTGTGTGATATCTTTATCACTTCGCCTTCGCTCGCAAAGACAATCTCATGGTCTCCGGGGACCCCTCCGGTTCTCACTGAATGAATGGGGATATCCATCCCGAGCGATTCCTTAAGGATCAGAGCCGTCCCCGAAGGCATATCCTTCTTCTTGTTGTGATGGACTTCAATCATCTCCGCGTCCATCCCTTTGAAGAACTCCCTGGACTCTCTGAGTAGAATTCTAAGTATATTGATTCCGACTGAGAAGTTGTAGCTCTGAACAACGGGATAGCTTTTTGAGAGCTCCTTAAGACTTGCTAGATCGTTATCTTCAAGAGCGGTCGTTCCAATAACCAGTCCCGAACGAAATTCCCTACAGATTCCGAGTGTTGTCGGTAGAACGTCGCGATTCGAGAAATCTACGATTACCTCGGGGACTCCGGTCTCGTTCCTGCCTTCTTCGCTTATCTCCAGCACCAACTCATGTTGTGCAAAAACCTCTTTTATCTCACGCCCCATTCTGCCAGTCGAACCAATCAGTCCGTACCTCATAATACTCCGCTCTCCTCCATTGCTGCCCTAACTACTTTCTCATTCTTCTCAGTCAACTCTACTAGAGGAAGGCGAAGTTCATTTTCGCAGTATCCAAGCAGATAAACCGCATACTTGACCGGAATCGGGCTGGTCTCGACGAACAGCGCGTTCATCAGAGGAAGCAACTGCATATGTGTGTCTCTTGCCGTATTTATCTCGCCTGCAATAGAAGCCCTTATCATCGAAACGGTCTGAGAAGGTGCAATGTTCGATAGAACAGAGATCACACCGTCTCCTCCACTGCAGCAGAGGTGAAAGGCTTGATCGTCATTACCGGACCACACATTCATCTGTGCTTCTGTAGACCTGAGAAGCTTTATAAGATAATCAACCTGATATTGGTTGCCACTGGCTTCCTTTATCCCGACAATACTTTCGAATTGAGCACACTTCAATACGGTCTCCGGCGATATGTTTGAGCCGGTCCTTGAGGGAACATTGTATATTATCACCGGTCCTCCGACGCGTGTTGCAATCTCCCCGTAGTGTCTATAGAGACCTTCCTGCGTCGGTTTGTTATAGTAGGGCGTGACAACGAGGACTCCGTCAGCTCCATCATCGAAGGCCTTATTGCTCAGTTCAATGGTCTTCTGAGTCGAGTTGGTTCCGGTCCCCACTATTACTGGTACCTTCCCGCCAGACTCATCGACTGCTATTTTCGTGAGTTCCTTTCGTTCGTTATCACTTACACAGGGTGACTCCCCTGTTGTTCCCAGGACTACGAGAGCCTCTATACCATTCTCCAGCTGGAATCTAACAAATCTTCTGAACGCTGAATAGTCGACCTTTCCATTCTTGAAAGGCGTTATAAGAGCAGTTCCAGTTCCTCTGAACACTTTTCTACACCTCCTCCAAGGTAAGCCTTCCCGTCTTCAAAAGTAACTTCTAGGTTTCCTCCGTTGGCTTGAAGCTCCACTCTACTGAGTCCGGTCTTTCTGGAGTATATCCAGCTAACAGAAGTAGCTCCGCTTCCGCAGGCACCTGTTTCAGCTTCAATACCGCGCTCGTAGGTTCTTATACGCAATAGCCCCTCTGCGATTACCGAAAAGACGTTGACATTGGCATCGTAAAGCATCCTGAGAGGTACAAGCTCTTCCCAATCTATAGTCTCCGTATTGCCTTCGATTACTATGTGCGGGACTCCTACCGTCAATATCTCACCGGAAAGCTCTTCCTCCCGGAAGCTCCCGGTAAAAACAGGATCAGGCATACTCACACTAACTATTCCATCCTTCACTTTCCCTTCGATATTGCCGGCAAAGCTGTTGAAATTCACATGTTCTCTTCCTTCACTTACATAGACAAAGAAGACGTATGTTCTAGCTCCGTTTCCGCAGAAGTTCGCCCTGACGCCATCCCGGTTGTAATAGTCCATGAATCCATCCTCGACAAATATAACGCCGTCGTTAGACCCAACGTTCTTCAGTACTATTCTGTGCTTCACCTCATCGCTCAGCGTATGGTTTCTAGAGTCAACTACCAGAAAGGTGTTACCTGTGGCCGAGTAATTAGCTCCTCTCACTTCGCACCTCCAGCATGTCTCTTGAGAATTCTTACAGCATTTGTTGCGGCTCCGACTCTAACGTTGTCGGCGATATTCCAGATAGTAAAACAATGAGAATCAAAGCTCCTTAAGCGCGATACAAAAACCGTATCCGACCCTGCCACCTCTATTGGAGTTATCTTCTCTTCGGTTAAATGGACATCATCACTAGCCACAATCTCCCGTCGAATCTCCTCAATTGCGAAAGGCTTTACCGTCTCACAGAATACCGACTCTGAATGACCGAACATTACAGGTACTCTGACCGTAGTCGGCCATATTGAGATAGAATCATCGCCGAGTATTTTGCGGGTTTCATTGACCATCTTCATCTCTTCAGTCGAAAAACCGTCATCTAGAATGTCGCCGATTATTGGAACTACATTTCTGTGAATCTGCCTAACAAAGACCTTGTACTCTTTTGATCCATGCTCTTGATCTGTTAGCTCATTTAATCCTTTATTTCCAGCTCCCGAAACCGCCTGGTAAGTCGATACTACAATCGTCTTCAGTCCGAAACGCCTGTGGATTCTGTACAATGAAAGAACCATCTGTATGGTAGAGCAGTTAGGATTTGCCACTATTCCTCTATAGTTTTCCAGAAGATGACCATTGATCTGGGGAACGACCAAAGGAATCTCCTGAAAGCTTCTAAATGCCGAAGAATTGTCGATAACAACCGTTCCCGAAGAGACAGCGATCGGCGCATAGTGTTTCGATATAGAAGCTCCGGCCGAGAACAACGCGTAGTCGTAACCTCGCTTGATGTAGTCTTCATTGAGTTCCTGTACCCGTATCTTGCTACCCTGGAATTCCAAATAACTACCGGCACTCCTGCTCGACGCGTAAAGGTCTAAGACTTCTGCGTTGACTGATTCCTCTTCGAGTTTTCTCAGCATCATTCGGCCTACCTCACCGGTTGCCCCCACAACTGCTAAACGCACACGATCACCTCCTGTAAAATAAAAGTGTTCCCGATGAACCGGGAACACCTAATGGTTTGAAATAATCACTTAAGCTTATTCCAAACCCACCGGCTCTCCACGGATCAACCGTGACAGTCATATAGATATTCTCTATATGCCCAGGAGACGAGAGCTGGGTCTCTCTTCTCCTTCGGCACCCTCGCCTTTCGATCCGTCTCAATTCCCTGATAGACGTCTACTATTCTCGGGTGCTCCTCCGTTGGGTCACTTTCGCTTCATTATAACACGTGTACCAGAATGAAAAATCCTCCGATGAAAACATAAGGTTAACTGGAAATTTTTGTCTCCTCAAAATCTCTGACCTCTAGGATTTCACATGTTGAGACTCGTTCCCAATTAATGTTCGAGGTGTGCCGGGTGTTACTATCTTGACTGAAGGGAGGTGAAGATTCTTATATGAGCTATAAGACGATTATTGTCGGAAAGAAGAATCATATAGCCACAATTTCGCTGAATAGACCCGAGAAGTTAAATACGTTCACAGAAGAGCTTTCCAGAGAGCTGAACGACGCTTTAGTTGAGCAAGATAATGATAGCGAAACGAGAGTGATTGTGATCAACGGTTCCGGAAAAGTATTCTGCGCGGGAATTGACTTGAATGCCTTGCGGAGAAAAACTCCGCTCGAAATCTATCACGCTGTAACTCTTATGGAAAAGATGACTCTCACAATCGCGGAGATAAGGAAGCCAGTAATTGCATCGGTTCACAAGGTGGCTGTAGCAAATGGTATCGGAGTCGTTGCCTCTGCAGATCTGGCTATAGCTGCTGATAATACAAAATTTGGCGCTACTGCGGTTAAAGTGGGTCTGTTCTGTATGGGTCCGGCTATTCCTCTGGCCAGGTGTGTGGGCAGAAAGAAGGCTCTCGAAATGCTTCTTACAGGAGATCTTATCGATTCAGCCGAGGCTCTGAGAATTGGACTGATAAACAAAGTAGTGCCGGCAGAAGACCTCGAAGAAGAGACTCTTCGCACTGCAGAAAAACTAGCATCCTTAAGCCCGCTCGCCGTACAGATGGGAAAGAGAGCATTCTACAAGACGGTCGATCTAGATTCTCGTTCGGCTTTTGAAATTGCGAATTGTGATTTCTCGCTTCTCGTAAACACTGAAGACGGCCAGGAAGGGATCGAAGCCTTTCTCGAAAAACGCGAGGCCGATTGGAAACTCAGATAAGTTGAGTCAATAGACTAACAGGAATCCCGAACTATGACTACCTGTTATGTTCTTCATAGAGATTCCTCACATCTGAAATGAATGGTAGAACTAAAACAGAAGTCTTTCAGAGACTCTCAAACTAAGCTTTTTTTCACTCGCTCGTTAATTGCGACTCATCCAGTATATAATTGAATATCATTTTTGGGAGGTACCGACACATGTCAGCAAAAAAATACTCGATCGATGAGTTCATGAGAGTCTCAACAATAGGAGCTTTTTCGGTGAGCAAAGACTCGAGTCTTCTCTTTTATTCTTCCGACGATTCAGGAAATTATGATGTCTACAGCGTTTGTCTTGAAACTGGATTGAAGAAGCGAGAGACAGCTTTTGGCGAGAATGCTATGGTATGTCATGCGTTCGAGAATGGCAGTTTTCTCTTCTTGATGGACGAAGGTGGAAACGAGCTTCATCATCTCTATATCAATCGGGAAGGAAAAACTGAAGATCTCACTCCCTTTGAAGGAAGCAAGTCGGGTTTCTTTATGAGCGTTTCGGACAGGCTTTACTTTTTCTCTAACAGACTTGACAAAAGCCGTTTCGATCTCTACTGTCTCGACGAATCAACCTTCGAAAGCAGCTTGATATTTGAAAACAAAGGCCTTTACGATCTCGGACAGGTCTCTGATGACGGAAGATTCATATCTCTTTCAAAGCAGAATACAGCTAACGATTCCGATATGCTTGTCTTCGATACTATCAGTAACGAGTACATTCATCTCACAGAACATCAAGGAGAGTCTCATTTTGTTCCAGTATTTTTCTCGAAGGATTCGAAAGAACTCTTCTACCTTTCCGACTGTGAAGGAGAGTTCATGGAGCTTTATGCAATAGATATCTTTACAAAGAAGAGCAGGAAGCTTCTTTCATTTGAATGGGATATAATAAGCGTTAAGAGATCTGAAGACGGAAGATATGCTTCCCTGATATTGAACCGAGACGCCTTCGCAGAGCTAAGGGTTTTCGGTCTGTACAGCGGGAAGACTATAGGTAAAGAAATGGTATCCAGAGGCGTGATTTATCAGCATGCCTTTGCCACAGACTCGAAGAGCATCTTTCTTCTAGCGGATTCGGCAATCGCTCCCGCTGATGTCTTTAAGCTTTCTCTTGAAGATGGAACTTTAGAACCTTTGACAGATTCGATCAGTTCCGCGCCAGATAAAGACGACCTTGTGATGCCAGTTATAAGGCGGTTTCCTTCATATGATGGAATGGAGATACCCGGGATTCTCTATCTTCCTCACGAAGCATCTCCTGGTAATAGAGTTCCTGCCCTTATCTGGGTACACGGTGGTCCTGGCGGCCAATCTCTTCCGCGCTACAACCCCGAACTCCAATTCCTTGTTAACCATGGATTTGCCATATATGCCGTGAACAATAGAGGGAGTTCAGGTTATGGAAAGAGCTTCTTTAAAGCCGCCGATCATAAGCATGGCGAGGTGGACCTCGATGATTGCGTGGAGGCCGCCGTTTTTCTGAAGACGTTTGATGAGATTGATGGAGAAAGGATCGGCATTATTGGCGGAAGCTATGGAGGCTTCATGGTTCTTGCGGCGCTGGCCTTCAGACCCACAGTTTTCACAGTCGGAGTCGATATTTTCGGCGTTTCCAACTGGTTGAGGACTCTGAAAGAGATACCTTCCTGGTGGAGCGCAATAAGGGAGCTTCTCTACAGAAAGATTGGAGACCCCTTCCAGGAAGAGGAGTACTTGACGAGTATATCTCCTCTCTTCCATGCAAGCAAAATCAAAAAGCCTCTGCTTGTGTTGCAAGGAGCAAACGATCCGAGGGTTCTGAAAGTCGAATCCGATGAAATAGTTCAGAGAACGCGCGAAAACGGTATTGATACAGAGTATGTTGTCTTTGAAGACGAAGGCCACGGCTTCACGCGAAAGGCAAACCGTATTACTGCCGCCAATGCAATACTCAGATTTCTCGAGACTCATCTCGCAAAGTAGAAGAGACTCTTTTAGAGGAGTTCAAGACAAGAAACATATAATACGTGTGACCTGTATATCTGGCAGGATTTTTTTGAGGATGGAGTCATGAAAAATGTGGTTCTGGTGGGAAAGGGGAAGAACAGCACTCAGGTCCTGGATTTCTTCTCGAGATGTCCCTACAAAGTCTCGTGCGTATCTTGTGGCGAATACCTTTGGTCGCTGTTCAAGCTTCCAGAAGACCATATGTGGTGGCTTGAGGAGATAACCAGAGAACCGTCTGTCACTATCGGATTAGAAGAGGCAGAGATTTTTCTATCTACACAGCTTTCGGGTGAAAGCGAGTTCTCAAAAGGTGAGGCAAAACCAGTACTCGAAGTCTCTCCTTGTGGAACAAACTGTGCGAGCTGCCTGCTATACGTGACGAAGTGCGAGGGTTGTCCCTCGACGGTGCATTATACAGGGAGCCTTTAGCAGATCTCAGGCGTATGGTCTGTCTTCGAAGTGCTTTCCTGTTTCCCTCTCCATTTTTCTTATTCTCTTGTTTATCATCCAGCATACCGGTCTTTTAAGCATACCGGGTATGTTTAGCTCAAATTCAGCCTGGCACTCTTCTGGAATTTTCTTTCCTTCGGCCATGGCAGAGACCGCCATGTCAAAGCCTTTCATCATTTTTTCGCCTTTACTGCCCATTTCCGAAAGATGCTTACAGTCCATCATTCCGGCTCCACCGTATGCAATACCGCCAAGCCAGTTCATTCCATTCTCCTTTCCGAAGAGTTCGATTGATTTTAGGGAAGCTTCGTTAAGCCTCCAGAAGGGAAAGGCACACTGACTAAAACCGAAGAGCGATTTTCCCCGAAGAACATCTCTGTATTTGTCGGAGAGTTCCTCAAGAGTTTTGATGAGTGTGTAGGGTAGAAAGTCCGAATACAGAGGCGTCAAGACGCAGAGCATTTCACTTCCCTTAAGAGAATCGAGCATGATATCGGGTATCTCAACGTATGCATCTATGCTGTGAAAAAACTCAGTCGAGTAACCGCGCCTCTCGAGAGATTCGGAAAGGGACGTTGCAAAGACCATTGTATTCTTTCTCTTTCTTGAGCTTCCAAGGAGTAACGTTGCGTGTCTTTGACTCATCGTATTAATCGGCGTAGACCCCCTGCTTTAGCTGTGGGGAGGAAGCCGCCTCCCTCCTTTCACATAGTATGGATGTTGTTTTACTTAACAACTTTAGTTTCTTATAGCTT
>Ga0334886_1001403_pt1 | contig 28438 bp, 19 predicted proteins | sample GraSluR1_MG_9_FD_207232 | JGI IMG/M metagenome (GOLD analysis project Ga0334886, IMG submission 207232) | Sludge microbial communities from methane-producing bioreactor in Wageningen University, Netherlands - Granular Sludge_27_06-R1 | ecosystem: Engineered > Bioreactor > Anaerobic >... | reverse complement strand
CGCGTTCCGCAGAATAGGACAGGAAGGAATCCCCCATGGACCGTCGTGTCCTCGTAAGACTAGCTTGCTGCCTTTCGCTCGCCGCGGTGCTGGTCGCGCTCGGCGGCTGCGACAGCAAGCGAAAAACGGCGTCCCCCGCTCCGCGCGGCGCGGTGATCATGGGCATCGACGCGCTCGACTGGCAAGTGCTCGAACCGTTGCTGGCCGCGGGCGAGGCGCCCACCTTCGCCCGTTTGCGAGATCAATCGGCCAGCGGCGTCTGCCTCAGCTTCGTCCCGCTGGAGAAGTCGCCGCTGATCTGGGCCAGCATCGCGACCGGCCTGGAGCCGGCTCAGCACGGCGTCGGCGGCTTCGTCAAGCCTCGCGGCCATGACGACTACGACGTGTTGACCTCGGCCGCCGACTGGCGCGCGCCCGCCCTCTGGGACATCGCCGCCGCCGCCGACCTCACGAGCTGCGTCATCGGCTGGTGGGTCACCTTCCCTGCCCGCGACCTGCGCGGCGTGATGGTCAGCGACCATGTGAGTTTTACCGAAGCCGGCAATCGAAATCCGGAGGGTCTCGTGCGGCCAGCCGCGCTGACCGAGGAGTTGGCAGCGTTGACGGTCGACTACCGCGCCGTTCCGGTTGAGTTGTTGCAAGATCTGGCACCGAACGCCGATCCCGACGAACTCGCCGATCCGAGTCACCGGGATTGGACGAAGCTGCGACTGGCGCTCGCCGGCGATCTGACCTATCTCGCGACGGCGAAGCACTTGCTCGCCCAAGGCACGTACGATCTGTTCGCTGTTTACTTCCGCGGCCTCGACCTGGTCTGCCACGCCTACTGGCAGTACTACCAGCCGGGCGACGGCGCTCCCCCTGCGGCGGCCGACCGTGAACGCCTGGGGACCATCGTCCCGGGGTACTACCGCGTGCTGGATCGCTGGCTCGCTGAGTTGATGCCGCTACTGGCGAACGCTGCGAACCTGATCGTCGTTTCGGATCACGGCTTTTACGGTCCTCGCCGCGACCGTGCCGGCAACATGCAGAAAGGCGTAGCCGAGCATCGCGCCGAGGGCGTGCTCATCGTGCGCAGCGCTCTCTACGAACCCGGCGCGCGCTTCGACCGCTCGTTCGTGCTGAACGTCGCGCCCACGGCGCTGGCCTTGCTGGGCCTGCCGCCCAGCCGCGAGATGCCCGGACGCATCTTGCGCGACGGCCTGACCCCGGCGGGGCTTGCCTTCGTGGAATCCCTCGAAGCCAATCGGCTCGCGTCGTACGCCGCGCTGGCGCCCCAGCCGCCGGCTGCCGTCGCGGACGACCCCGCGGTCGACGAGGCGATCCGCCGGCAGTTGCGCTCGCTGGGCTACGTGGATTGACCGTTGGCCGCGGCTCGCCGCGGTCCGTGCCGCCGCGCCGGCAGGATGGGTCGGGGCAAGTAGAAACGAGTCGAGGCAAATCGGTGCGGCCAGGCCTGCGCGGATTACTCCTGCAGGATCGCCCTGGCGATCACGAGTCGCTGGATCTCGCTGGTGCCTTCGTAGATCCGCGTGACACGGACATCGCGATAGTAGCGTTCGATCGGGTATTCCTTGACGTAGCCGTAGCCGCCATGGATCTGCAACGCGAGGTCGGCGACGCGGCCCGCAGCCTCGCTCGCAAAGAGCTTGGCCATCGCCGCCTCCTTGGTGAACGGCTCGCTTTGGTCCTTCCGCCAGGCTGCCCGCAACGCGAGCAAGCGGGCCGCATCCAATTCCGTCGCCATGTCCGCCAGCATTTGCTGGATCACCGGCTGCGCCGCCAACGGCTTGCCGAACGCCTGCCGCGTACGTGCGTAGCGCAAGGCTTCCTCGAGACAAGCCCGGCCGATGCCGAGTGCCTGAAAAGCGACCCCGATACGGCCGCCGTCCAGCGCGCTCATGGCGATCTTGAAACCCTCGCCCTCCTCGCCCAGACGCTGGCCAGCCGGCACGCGGACGCCGTCCAGTGAGACGACCACCGTGTCGCTAGCGCGCAGGCCGAGCTTGTCTTCTTTCTTGGCGACCGCCAGACCGGGCGTATCGCGCTCGACCAGGAAGGCGTGGATATCGCGGTGGCCGGTCGTTCCGGGAGTGCGCGCCAGCACGACGAAGAAGCGGGCCCGCGAACCGTTGGTCACCCAGGCCTTGGCGCCGTCCAGCACGTAGGCGTCTTGGTCGCGACGGGCGGTCGCGGCCAAGGCGGCGGCATCGCTGCCTGCATCCGGCTCGGAGACGCAGAAGCTGGCGATCTCGCCGGCCGCCAGCCGCGGCAGGACGGCAGCCTGCAGCTCAGCGCTGCCGAAACCCGCGAGCGGGTAGTAACCGACGCTGTTGTGGACGGTGACCATGATGCAGACGCCGGCCGATTGTCGCGCGAGTTCCTCGACGACCAGGCCGTAGGCGATGGTATCGAGCCCCAGACCTCCGTACTGCGGCGGGTAGCTGAGCCCGAAGAAGCCCGCGTCGCGCAGCTTGGCGATCAGCGCGTCCGGGATCTCGCCGGTCGTGTCCATCGTATGCGCGAGCGGCGCGATCTCGCGGGCAGCGAAGTCCCGCGTCATGTCGCGCAACATGCGTTGATTCTCATTGAAGGTGAAATCCACCGGCGACTCCTCGGACCCGACTGCTGATGAACCAGGTCGTGAACCAGCCCGGATGATCCGACAGGGCTCCGGGCTATCCGTACGTATAGAACCCGCGGCCGGTTTTGCGGCCGAGTTCGCCGGCGGCGACCATGCGGCGCAGCAGCGGGCTGGGCCGGTACTTGCTGTCGCCGAAGCCTTCGTAGAGCACGCCCATGATGCTCAGGCAGACATCGAGCCCGATAAAATCGGCCAGGGCCAGGGGGCCCATCGGGTGGGCCATGCCCAGCTTCATGACCGTGTCGATCGCGTCGCGGTCGGCCACACCCTCCAGCAGACACTGGATGGCCTCGTTGATCATCGGCATGAGCACCCGGTTGCTGATAAATCCCGGGTAGTCCTGCACCGTGACCGGCACCTTGTCGAGCGCCTTGGCGGTCTCGGTCACGAACGCGAGGGTTTGCGGGCTCGTCGCGTGGCCGCAGATCACTTCGACCAGCTTCATCACCGGCACCGGGTTCATGAAATGCATGCCGATGACGCGGTCGGGCCGGCGTGTCGCGCCGCCGAGCCGGGTCAGGCTGATGCTGCTGGTGTTGCTGGCCAGGACGGTGTCCGGCGCACAAGCCGCGTCCAGCTGAACGAAGATGTCGCGCTTGACGGCATAGTCTTCGTAGGCCGCCTCGACGACCAGCGCGCTGTCGGCCGCCGCCTCGAGATGGGTGCTCGGCGCGAGCCGACTCAGCGCGGTTGCCGCCTGCGCCGCGCTGCACTGTTGTTTCTTGACCTGCCGTTCGAGGTTCTGCTCGATCGTGGCGCGGGCCCGTTGCAGAACGGCCTCTGACGTGTCGATCAGCGCTACCTGATGCTCGTAGAGGGCGAAGACATGGGCAATGCCGTTGCCCATCGTCCCGCCGCCAATCACCGCTACCCTCATCGCGTTCCTTCCCGTCGTTAGCCCGGATTAGAGGCGCCGGATACTCAGGGCCACGGCATCGCCGCCGCCGAGGCAGAGCGTGGCCAGACCGAGTTCGCCGCCTGTGTCCTCGAGCGCATGCAGAAGCGTCACGAGAATGCGGGCACCGCTGCAACCGATGGGATGGCCCAGGCTGATGCCGCCGCCGCGCACGTTGGTCTTGGCGAGGTCCAGGTTCAACTCGCGGGCCACGGCCAGGGTCTGCACGGCGAACGCCTCGTTGATCTCGACCAGGTCGAAGTCGCCGGGGCTGCGGCCGATGCTCCCGCACAACCGCCCGACGGCGGTCACCGGGGCCATCATCACCTCGTGCGGCGCCACGGCGCCCGTGTTGTAGGCCGTCACGACCGCGCGAGCCGGCAAACCGTGCGCCGCGGCGAAGTCGGCGGCGCAGATCAGCAATGCCGCGGCGCCGTCGTTGATCGTCGAGGCGTTGCCGGCGGTCACGGTGCCGCCGTCCCGTTTGAAGGCCGGCCGCAACACCGCCAGCGATGCCGCGGTCGTGTCGGCGCGCGGCCCTTCGTCGCGGTCGCAGAGCAACGGCGCGCCGTGGCGTTGCGGAATCTCGACTGGCGCCACCTCCCGCGCGAAGGCGCCGCTCTGCCAGGCCGCGACCGCCCGGCGGTGGCTCTCGGCGGCAAAGGCGTCCTGATCGGCGCGGGCGATGCGATAGGTCTCAGCCACCCATTCGGCCGTCATGCCCATGTGGTAGTTGTTGTAGACATCCCACAGTCCGTCGTGGACCAGCAGGTCGACCAGTTCGCCGTGACCCAGCCGGTAGCCGCCGCGCGCTTTTGGCAGGGCGTACGGGATATTGCTCATGCTCTCGAAGCCGCCGGCCAGCACGCAGCGGGCGTCGCCGGCGCGGATCGCCTGCGCCGCCAGGGCGACGGCTTTCAATCCCGAGCCGCAGACCTTGTTGACGGTCACGGCACTGACCGTGGGCGGGACGCCGCCGAAAATGGCAGCCTGGCGGGCTGGATTCTGATGCTGCCCGGCCTGCACCACGTTGCCGAGGATCACTTCGTCGAGCGCGGCGGGATCGAGACCGGTGCGCGCGAGCAACGCCTTGACGGCCTCGGCGCCGAGTTCGGGCGCCCGCAGCCCGCTCAATCCGCCCTGGAAGCGGCCGACGGGGGTGCGGACGGCCCCGCAGATCACCACGTTCGTCTGCGCTGCCTGGCTCACGGCCTCCACCTCGCTCTCGACTTGCGGTCCGGTTCTCGATCCAATGTAGCGGCAGGTCCGGCGATCGCCGCGGCGGTTGCCGGACCTGTCCCAGAATACGCCGATTCCACGGCATCCGCACCGCTTTGCCGCGGACGAGGCACCGCGCGGGAGCGGCCGCGCTTCGCCGCGCGCACCTCGATCATTGCCAGTGAGTTTTGACCTCGCTCCAGCGGTGGGACTCGAGCGGGGTGTTGCCGCCGCAGACGTTGTTCTCGCCGGGGGTCGGTTCGCAGCCGTTGCCCTGCGGGAAGAGTTCGCCGGCATAGGGGTTCAGGCCGTCGAACAGCGTCCAGTCGTCGCCGTCGGGCAAGCGGCCGCAGGCGCGATCAAGGGCGCCCACGTGCGCGGTGTACTGAAACGAGTCGACCGTCAGCAGGGCGAGCGGATCAGCAGGATCGGTCTTCATCAACACCACCGTGTCGCCGCCGTTGTTTAGCGACAGCCCCGCCGCACCGCCGCCGTGCTCCTGTTGCCACGCCGCGGCGTGGCTGCCGTAGAACACGGCGGTCTGCTGCGGACCCAGCTCGCCGAACAGATTGATGTTCGGGTCTTCGTTCAGTCCGTCGCGGAGCCAGTAAGCGGTGAGGTTCACGGTGTCCGGACCGGGATTGTAGACTTCGACCCACTCGTCGTCCCGCGAGTCGAGGACCCCATCGCCGTCCCAATCGCGGCCGGGGTTGGCCAGAAACTCGTTGATCACCAGCTCCGACCGCGCCGTCGACACGCCCAAGGCGAGGCCGCCGATCACGCCCAACATGGTGACGCCCAGACCGATTCGCCAGAATCCACGACGCATGCGTGCCCTCCTTATCGAAAGGTGAAACGGCGCCGCGGAGACCGCCCTACCGCGTGCCGGTTCGCCCGCCGAGCACGCTCCGGACCCGCGGCGGTTTTCGCGGCCAACACCCGCCTGGGGGCGTCGGCGGTCGGTCACAGCGCCGACGGAGGCGGCCGGATCGCGGGCGGCGTGTCGCGTTGAGCTGACAGCAATGGACTCGATGCCTATCTTGGCTGACATGGGGGTACAGCCGTTGAGCGCCGGTAGTCGCTGGCGGAACGTCGGGGAGTTCGGACTTTGCGTAAACTACGGCCGCATCACGGCAAACGATCCTGGCTGCTCGGCGCCATGCTGGCGAGTGCGTTGTTCGGTTGCGCGGGCCGCCGCGATCTGCACGAAGCCTCGCTGCCGCCGCTGCCGTCGCCGGCCTTGCAGCGGCTGCCGGCGCTGGCCGTCGAACCGTGTCCGGGGAAAGAACGGGCGCGAGTGCACGCGTCGTTCACCCTGGCGTTGCCGGGAACCGTGGCGCCGGAACACGCGCCGTTGCCGTTGACCGAAGCGGAACGCCACGTGTTCGGCAACTGCTATGAGCCGCTCGTGCGCATCACCTGCGACGGCGACCTGGAACCGGCGCTGGCCAAGGATTGGCGGGCGTACGACGGCGCGCGCACCTGGGTCTTCCGACTCCGCGACGATGCTCGCTTCTGGGACGGCACGCCGTTGGGCGCTGTCCACGTGATCGAAGCCTGGCGCCGCGCGGAGGCGCTCTGCCGCCTGCATGCCGAGCCGTCTCCGTTCATCCGGTTCGACCCGCGCGGCGTTGCTCTCGAAGTGCGCGGCCCCCGCGAATTGGCCGTTCACCTGGCCGCCCCCGGCGGCGATCTCCCCTGGCTGCTCGCCCACCCGGCGTTGGCCGTGACCGGCGACCTCGGCCCGGACGGTTGGCTCACCGGTAGCGGTCCGTTCCAGCCGGCGCCGCCGGCGGGCGAGGCCGATTGGATCCTCGTCCCGGTCGCCAGCCATCCCGCCGCAGCGTCCGCGCCGCCGGTCGCGTTGTTGCTGGGTGACCGGCGAGATCCGCGCGAACATCTCGACCTGGGTGCCGATGCCGTGCTGACAAGGCAGCGGGCCGTCGTCGAGTACTACACCGGCCTGGGACGACATCGGGTCGAACCGCTCCCCTGGGACCGCACATACTACCTCGTGACTCCGAGCGAGGAGACCGGCGCCGACGCCCTGGATCGCCGCCGCTGGACAACCGGCTGGGACCGGTTGGAACTGGCGCGAGAGGTCGTGACCGAAGCGGCGGAACCGGCCGCGTTTTTCGGTCTGGAACCGCAGCTCGCACCTTGTCCAGTTCTACCGCCACCGGTCCAGGTCCTGGCGCCGCCGTCCTTGGGCGATCACGGCGTGCTCGCGTCGCGCGACACCGATTTGATCCTATGGCCGCAGTCCGACCCCGAAGCCGGCCGCCTGGCCGAGCGCCTGGCCGCGCTGGCGGCGCGTCCGCTGCGGCCGGGCCCCGAGCGGCCGGGACTCGGCCCCCTGACCCCTCCGGTACCGCCGCAACCGGGTGTCGCGCCGGAAGCGGTCGCGGTGCCGGCGGCTGATCTGGCTGCCCATATCCAGGCCGCGCGGGCCGGCGCGTTCATCCTGCCGTGGCCGCAGCGCTGGCCGTTGCCGTGTGACGACCTGGCCCGCATGCTGTCGCTGGCGGACTGGCTGCTGGCGGCTGGTCTTTCGCCGGGGCCCGACATCCGCGCCGTTCCGCCCGGCGCGACCGCAGCCCGGCCCGTCGAAGACAGCGAACCGCCGCAGGCCCTGGCCGTGGCGCGTCGACTCGAGCGATCCCAGGCGGTCCAGCCGTTGCTGCGCACCCGCGCCTACCTGATTCGATCCCCCGGGTTGGTAGGTCTACAATGCAGCTATGATGGAACCTTGCGGTTCTGGACGGCCGGATGGCTGGTCGAACCTCCACCACAGCAGAAATAATTAAATAACATATTTTCGCATATTAACTCAAGGTCCACCCCACTCGGTCGATGATATCGCCGTCCACTCACGAGTTCTGCCATCGACGAGGTGACGAGCATGACGACCTGCCACAGCAACGCAGCCGTACTGGACGGCCCGGAAGTGAGCAAACAGCTCGCCGGCAAGTACATGGGATTCAAGCTTGGAGCCGAGAATTTCGGCCTGGAGATCCTGAAGGTCCAAGAGATCATCGGCCTGATGAACATCACCGCCGTGCCGCGCACCCCGGAATTCGTGCGCGGCGTCATCAACCTGCGCGGCAAGGTCATTCCCGTGATCGACCTGCGGCGGAAATTCGGCATGGCGGTCAAGGAAGACACCGAATTGACGTGCATCATGGTGGTCCAGGTCACCGTGAACGAGATGCTCGTGACGATGGGCGTCATCGTCGATCAGGTCTCCGAAGTCATGGACATCAAGGCCGAACAGGTCGAGCCGTCGCCGTCGTTCGGCAACGGTGAGGCCGAGCGGTTCCTGCTGGGAATCGGCAAGTTCCAGAACAACGTCGTGCTCCTGCTGGACGCCGACCGCATCCTGGCGGACGGCGAGATGGCGTTGGTCGGCGCCATGGGCGAGGCAGAATAGCCGGCGGCCGGCGCGTCGCTCCTCGGACCGGCCCGATCGCCGCCGCGTCGCGGGCGGTTTCGTCTGGCCCCGCGCGCGCGCGCCGAGTATCATGGGCTGATGTTGCGGCTGGCGACCGTCCTGTTGCTCGCGCTACCGGTGCCGACCGGCTCCGCCCTGGCCGTCTGGATGGTCCCGCCGATCGATAGCGAGGCCGCCCAGACATGGCCGGGCCGCGTCCCGGCCGCCGATTCACGCGGCTACGATGTCCTCGCGTATCGGCTCGAACTGGACCTCGCGGCGCTGCCGCCGCAGACGCCGCGGCTCGTTGCAACCGGCCGCATTCATCTGCGCTTGCTCGCCGCGATCCCGCACGTGCGTCTCGACCTGGTCAACCAGTTCGAGATCAGCGCCGTGACCTGCGACGGCGTCGCGGCGGCCTGGACTCACGCCGGTGACAGCCTGAGCGTTGTTTTGCCGGTCGCCGCCGTTGCCGGCGCCGAGCACGTGGTTGCGATCGATTACGCCGGCACGCCGCCGCGCCACGGTCCGTACTATGCCGGACTGCTGCTGCGGACGCACGGCGATATGACGCCGGACGACCCCACCGACGACGGCCCCAGCGTCGGCAATGTCAGCCAGCCGTACTCCAGCCATTCCTGGTTTCCTGGCAAGGATCATCCGGCGGACAAGGCCCGGCTCGAGATGACCGTGACGGCGCCGGACACCTTGACCGTCGTCGCAACGGGCCGCCTGCTCGGCACCGCCGACCTGCCGGCGGGACGGCGCCGGTGGGACTGGGCCACCGACTATCCGGTGGCTCCGTACCTGATCGGCCTGGCCGTGAGCAACTACGACTCCTGGTACGAATCGTGCGGCGGCGAGGCGCTCGAGTTCCACGTCTTCCCCGAACACCGCGAGATCGCCGCCGCCGCCTTCGCCCCCACCTGCGCTATGTTGGCGTGGCTGCAGGATCGTTTCGGCCCCTACCCGTTCGCCGGCGAGAAATATGCCCAGGCCGAGTTCGTCTGGGGCGGTGCGATCGAGAACCAGACCGTCACGCTCATGGGACAGGCGACGCTGCTACTGCCCGAGCGCAGCGCCCACCTCGTGGTCGTCCACGAGCTGGCCCATCACTGGTTCGGCAACAGCCTGACGCCGTCGACGTGGCGCGACATCTGGCTCAACGAAGGTTTCGCCCGCTACTGCGAAGCGCTCTGGCTCGAACACACCGAAGACCGCCAGTCCTATTTCGACTACCTGGCGCTGCTGCGCCGCCCGACCTTGTTCGTCGGCGACGGTCTGCTGGGCGACCCCGATCCAGTCCTGCCGAATCTGCTGGTCTACGACAAGGGCGCCTGGGTTCTGCATATGCTGCGGCACGAGCTCGGCGACGCGGTGTTTTTCGCCGCCCTGCGCGCTTACGCCACGGCGCCGGAGCTGGTACGCGCGCTGACCGATCGCGCCGCCATGACCGCGGTGTTTTCGCGCCACGCGGGCCGGGACCTCGCGCCGTTTCTCGCTCCCTGGCTCGATTCCGACGCGGTGCCGGCCCTGGATATCCGGCAGCGGCGGCTAGGTCAGGGCCGTCATCTCGTGGAAATCGTGCAGTCGCAGAGCGGACCATTCTTCCCGCTGACCGTGCCGGTGCGCATCTTCGCCGGCGCGCAGACCGTCGATCTGCGCCTGCCAATGCAGGAACGCCTGGCCGCCTGCGAGGTCGCCACGGCCGCGCCGATCGACAGCCTGCGCGTGGACCCCGACGGCTGGCTGCTGCATCGCACGGCGGTCGCGCCGGCGCCTGCGCTGCTGGCGGCGTCCCCGCAGCCGAACCCTGCCGAGGACGCCGTTCACCTGGCGTACTGGCTGGCCGGCGCCGATCGCGTGACCGCCGCCGTCTATGATGCGCGGGGCCGTCTCGTGCTGCGCCGCGCGCTGGGGGTGCAACCAGCGACGGGCAGTCGCGACGAGGGAGGCGAACCGTTGATCTGGTCCTGGAACGGCTGCACGGACGACGGGCGGCAGGTCGCCGCGGGAGTCTACTGGCTGGAACTGCGCACGAGCCGGGATCGCACGGCGCGCAAAGTCACGCTTCTGCGCTGACCGCCGCGTCCGGAGCCTTCGCGAGGGACCCCCCGCCGGCCGGGACCAGCCATGACAGCGCCAGGCTAGCCCGGATTATTCATGAAGGTCCGCGGCGAGAAAGTGGAAAATGCTTGCCAGGACGCGGGCTCGCAAGGATCGGCGAGGGAGGCGTACCCAAGGCGGTACGTTGACCGAGCCGATCCGAGAACGCGCGTCCTGGCAAGCATTTGACCTTTCGCAGCCGGTCCTTCCTGAATAATCCGGGTTAAAGATCCCCGCGAATTTGCCGAATTCCTTGCCGAATGGCGAGAATCGAGGCGATAGGCCGCGCCTCCCGGGTACGACCAGCCGGTCGGCCCGGAGCACGCAATGCTCGGACTCGACTCGGATCGGCAGGATGCCCGGAATGCCACACGCCGGAAAACCAGTTCATCACGGCAGCGCCGGCACTCTCTGCCTGGCCGGAATCGTCCTGCTGAGCGCCGTCGTGCTGGGGAGCGCCACGCCAGCGTGGGCGCAGGTTGCCACCGGCAGCTATACGGGCAACGGCTTGATGGCGCGGCCGATTACCGGCGTCGGCTTCCAGCCGGCTGTGGTCATCGTCAAGGGCAATTTGGCGGAGTCGGCCGTGGTCCGCACCAGCAGCATGCCCTTCGGCTGGTCGAAGCAGCTCTCCCAAGAAATCGGGTTGATCGCCAACCGCATTCAGGTCCTTGAATCGGACGGGTTCAGGATCGGCACCGACCCCGACGTCAACCAAGCCGGCGTCGAATACCAGTGGATCGCACTCGCCGAACTCGCCGGCTCGGTGTACTGCGGCTCCTACACCGGCGACGGTGTCGCCGGGCGGCAAATCACCGGACTCGCCTTCGAGCCGGGCCTGGTCATGCTGATCCCCGGCAACGACGCCCGCTGCCGCTTCCGCACGGCCGAGATGCCGGCGGCGGCCTCGCTGGCGTTCGACGACGTGCCGCTGGAGTCGGGTGTCCTGACGACGCTGAACGCCGCCGGATTCACCGTCGGCGCCAACTGGCAGGCCAACGAGTCCGGAGCGATCTACCACTACGTGGCCGTCGCCAGATTGCCCGGCCGCGCGCAGTTCGGCACCTACCTCGGCAACGGTAATACCAACCGCGTGTTGAACAACGCCGGTTTCCGCCCGCGCTGGGTATTCACGAAGTCCGCCGAAAGCAAACCGGGCGGCCACCAGACCCGGGGCCTGGCCGGCAGCGGCCGCACGCTCAACTTCTGGTTCGAGGCTGATTTCGCCGAAGGCATCCAGCAGTTCACCGGCCTCGGCTTTGCGCTCGGCAATCACGAACGCGTCAATGAAGCCGGCAAAACGTACTACTGGGCGGCCTTCGCCAGCGGCGGTGAGAACGCCGACCTCGCGGTCACCCTGGCGACCGCTCCCTCGACGCTCGAGCTGGACGACGAATTCACGCTCACCGCGACCATCGCGAACGGCGGTCCCGATGCCGCCGGCGACGCCACGTTGCTGATCGACGTACCGGCCGACCTCGAACTGCTCGATTTCGCCCCGGAAGCGGGGCTGGTCAGCGACCTGTCGACCCCTCAACAGATCCACGTTGTCTACGCCCTCGAAGCCGGCCAGGCGCGCGAGGTGACGGCCACCTACCGAGTTCTTTCGGGGTCGGCCCAGCGCACCTTCACAGCGAGCGTCGCGAGCGCCGTGCAGATCGACCCCGCGCCGGCAAACAATGCCGCCAGCACGACTGTTTCCGTGCGATCCGCCGACCTGTCGCTCGCGCTGGCAGCTTCTGAACCAACCCCGGCTGCGGGCGACACGGTCACCTTGACCGCGGCCTTGACCAACCTCGGACCCGACGCGGCGATCGACCCGACGGTCGTGGTGTCGCTGCCGCCGGAACTCGTCGTCATCGCGGCGGCGTGCGAGTCGGGCTCGTTCGACAGCGACACGAAGACCTGGTCGCCCGCGGCGTTAGCGGCTGGCAGCCAGGTCGAACTGCTGCTCGCCGTCGAGGTGACGGCCGCCGCCGCCGGGCAGGCGTGGACCGTCGCGGCCGCGGCCGCCGGAACCCGCAACGATCCGCAGCCGGACAACAACACCGCCCAGGTCACACTCACCGTCGGCGACAACGCGATCATCGAAGTCGCCTCGCTGCCGTTCACCGTCGAGCACCGGACGCTCCTGCCGGGCGGACCGCCCGCGGACGTCTTGCGACTCCAGGTGGCGAACCGCGGCGCGCTCGACGCGACGCTGCACATGATCACGTTCCGCAATCCTGTGCTCGACGGCGGCGACCAGAGCGCGCACGACGCGCACTGGGCCGGTCTCGAGCTGCGGCGGGCCGGCGGCGCCGCGGAGGACGCGGCTCTGGCTGTGGGCCTCTTCAGCGGCGGCGAATTCACCGTAACGGATCTGAACCTGACGCTGGCCGCGGGCGACGAACTGGAGCTGATCCTCGCGGGCACCGCCGCGCTGACCGCGCCCGACGGCGTCGCGCTGCTACCGACCGTGGCCGCCGGCAGCGACCTCGTGTTTCCGGGCGAGGTCGTCCTGCAGGGGACCTGGCCGCTGATCGCCAACGGAACGCTCACCGTCGACGGCATGACCGCCGCGCAGATCGTCTTGTATCCCATCGGGGCCGAGGTCTTCCAGATGGGCTCGGTGCGCAACCTGGCGCTGGACGTGGTCATCCCCGGCAACGGCGGCCAGCCCGACGAGTTGACCAAGCTGAACGTGGTCAATCTGGGCCAAGCGGCGAACGGGTCGGTGTTGACGCGCCTGGAAGCCTGGGCTGATCAGGGCGACGGCGTGTTCGATCCCGTCGACGACCCGCGCATCAGTCAGCTCTACTGGACCGGCGGCGACCGTTACGAGGCCAGCGCCCTATCGGTGCCGATCCCGGCCGCAGGCTTGCGCGTGTTCGTGACGGTCGACGTCGCCGCTGACGCGCTCGGCGGTACCGTCCGCCTCAGTCTGCCGTCCGGCGACGACGTCGCGATCAACGTAGCCAGCGGCAACGACGGCCCGATCGACATCCCCGTCGAGAACCCGCTCGCGCAGACGATCAGCGCCACCGACCGGATCATCATCACGACCGCGCCGCTCCAGGCGGTGACCGTCGCACCCGGCACCGATCGCGTGCAACTCATCCACTTGATGGCCCGCAACCTCTACGACGAGCCGCAAAGCCTCCGGCGCTTGCGGGTTCGCAACGTGACCACCGGTTCGCCCGGCGCCAGCCAGGCCGACCTCGACGGCACGTGTACACAGCTCTTCCTGCACCAGGACGGCAATGGCGACGGCCAGTTCGACGGCCCGCCCAACGATCCCGTCATCGCAACAGCCGTCTGGCAGGACGGCGCCGCAGTCTTCGAAGGTCTGTCGTGGGCATTAGCCCCGGACGTCGTCGCGCATCTCTTCTTGACCGCCAACGTGTCGCTGCACGCGGCGGCCGACGGCGACAGCTTGGGAGCGGCCGTCGCCACGGCGGCCGACGTCCAGTTCCACGGCGAGCCCGCGCTGGTCGGCGCGTGGCCCCTGGACGGCGGCGTCCGCCAGCGCGTCCGCGGCATGGTGGCCGCGCAGATCGCCTGCCCCGCCGTGCCTCCGATCTCGCTCGCGGCCGGCGAGGGCCCCGCGCTGGCGTTCGATATCACGATCCCGAGCAACGGCTATTTGGAAGACACGCTGCAAAGCCTGCGGTTGACCAACCAGGGCACGGCTGCGGCGACGGACATCGCCGCGCTCACGCTGTGGGCCGACGACGGCGACGGCGGCTTTGATCCTGCCGCCGATAGTCTTGTCGCGACCTTCACCAGCATCGGCCAGGACTGGCTCGCGCTGGATCTCGACTTGCCGATTCCGGTCGGCGGCCGGCGCTTGTTCACGGCCTTGTCCGTCCGGGAAACGCCGGCCGATTCGGCCACCGTCCGCCTGGCTATCCCGGTCAACGGTCTGGTCATGGATTCGACCAACGACGGCCCGCGCGACCGGCAGGTCGCGAGTGCGACAACGCTGTTGATCTCTACGGCGCCGCTCTTGTCGTCGCTTGGCTTCGAACTCACTCGCAGCACCACCGATATGTCGGTCCTGGCGAGCATGCGCGTCGCCAACGTCGGCGGCGAAACCGTCGTCGACATCGCGCCCAGCGAGCTGGCGGTCACCGGCAGCGGCGCGCTCAGCTTGCTCGGCGGACCGTCGCCGGCCAGTCTGGCGCTCGCTCCCGGCGAGATCGGTTACTTCACCTGGCAGTTCGCCGCCGATTCGCCGGGCACCGCCCAGATCGCCGCGCACTGCAGCGGCGTCGGCGCCGTGGGCGGGCAGCCGCGGACGTCGCTGACCAGCACATCGTCGTCGCACCTCATCCTCGAACCGGCGGCCGACCTCGGTCTATACCCGGTCACCAACATGCCGTTCTCGATCAACCGCGGACAGATCGGCGTGGTTCCGTTGATCCTGACCTTGCTCAACGACGGCGGCGAGGAGCGGGCCGAGATCCGGCTCGACCGGCTCGTGATCACCCTCGACGACGGCGATGACAACCCGATCGTGCCGGCGGAACTGCTGGCGCGGGTGACGGTGAACGAGGGCGTGCACATCTACTGCGACCGGCAGGACCTCGAGACGAGCGGGCAGACCATCGCGCTCGACCTCGTCCCGCCGGTGACGGTCACCGCCCGCGAGCCGGCGACCCTCAGCTTGCGCATGGACATCCTGGCCAACCCGGCGGTGTCCCGTTTCCGCGTGAGCTTGCAGACCGCGAGTTCGCTGACCGCCGTGGACGCCGTCAGCGGACTGCCGGTCGGAGTCGACCTGGTCGGCCTTGCGTTCCCGGTTCTCTCGGCAACCGGCAGCATTGTCGCGCAGGCGGTCGGTCTGGAGATCGCCGGCGCGGCGCTGCCCGACCGGACGGCGGGCGCCGGCCAGTTCGACGTCGAGCTGCTGCGGCTGGCTTTGTCTGCCGCGGGCGAAGATGTCGGCGGCGAAGTCAAGGTCGGCAGCTTCGCGATTGCGATCGCCGACACGAATGGTCTACCGCTGGTCGACCCGGCCGCGCACCTGAGCCAGGTGCGGGTCCAGGGGCCGCTGGCGATTCACAGCCTGCGCCTGTTGTCCGGGCCGGCGGACAGTCTCGTGATCTTCCAGTTGTCGCCGCAGATCACCGTCCCGGCCGGCGCCGCGCCCGTGACTGTCTCCGTGCGCGGCGACGTGGCCGCCGAACCGGTGTCCGGACCGCTGCGCGTGCGGCTCGCCGGCTCCCACCACGTCGACGCCCGCGACGGCAATATCAGCGCGCCGGTGCCGGTGAGTTACGCGAGCGGCCCGATCGTCGGTCCGGTCATCACGCTGCAGCAACCCGCGCTGGCGCTGCACATCGGCGTCGAGCCTCGCTTGCCGTCGGTGTCGCCTTACGGCGCCCGCGACATTGCCGCCATGGCGTTGAACCTGGCGCATCCCGGGTCGGCGGCCACCGCGGCCGTGCGGCTCGACACCCTGCGTTTGACCTGCCTGGACGCCGAACGGCGCTTGCAGGATCCGCGCGCGATCATCGAAGACGGTCGCTTGCTCTGGAACGGCGTCGACGTCGGCGCCATGATGATCTTCCGCGGCAGCCGTCTGCTGATTCCGCTGGGCGGCAGCCTGCTGCCGCCGGGTGGCCAGATCACGCTCGGTCTGCGGATCGACCTGCGCAGCAGCAGCGAGGTAGGCGCATTCGAGCTGATCGCGGACGACGGCAGCTTGGACGCCGTCGACGCCAACCTGGACAGTCCCGTGGCGCTGGTCGCCGCGCCGAGCTACGTCCTGCCCGGCAGTTCCGGTTTGACCCGCTTGCAACCCGCGTCGGCGGAGATTCTGGCGGGCTGGACCGACCGGCTGCCCCCGTTCTTGCCCGACGACCTGGCTCAGGTGGAAGTCGCCTGCCTGCAACTGAGCAACCCGGCGCCCGCCGGTTCCGCCCCGCTCGAGCTCACGTCGCTGCGCTTGCGGACCTCGTCGCGCGACGGCACGATGCTGGCCGCCGGCGAGGTCGTGACCGCCTCTTCGCTCTGGATCGACGGCGTCGCCTGGGCTGCGGTCACGGTCGAAGCCAGCGGCGACACCTGTTTGGTTCTGGAGGGATCGATCCCGCTGATCCTGCCGGCCGGCGCGTCGCGGCCGGTGGTCTTGCAGGTGGCGGTCCGCGCCGCGGCCACCGCAAGCGGTGTGCGTTTCGGCCTGCTCGACGGCGATATCGTCTGCCGCCAACCCGGCGGCGGCAACACCGTGACGGTGCGGTCCGCGGCCGGTCAGGCGTTCCCGTTCTGGACCGCCGCCGCGGGCGCGATCGCCACCGACCTCGCCGGCAGCTACCTCAACTTCCCCAACCCGTTCGCGGCCGGCCGCGAGACGACGAGCTTCGCGTTCAATCTGCCGCGTGCGGGACGGGTGACGCTGCAAGTGTGGACGCCGCGCGGCGAAGCGGTGGCCACGCTCGTGCGCGAGCGCAGCCTGGAGCCCGGCCTGCATCAGGACATCCTCTGGGACGGCCGCAACGGCAAGGGCCACGCCGTGGTCAACGGCGTGTACCTGGCAGAACTGGTCGTCTCTTACACGGACGGTGGGAGCGAGCGTCTCCTGCGCAAAGTGGCGGTGGCGCGATGATCGCCGAGATCGGCAAGGGCCGCATCATGTGGTTGATCGCCGCTGCCGGCGTGATCGCCGGATCTTGCCCGGCCGCGGATGACGGCGGCGGCCGCTCCGTCTTCGCCACGGGCGCCGGCAACCGCGCGCTCGCGATGGGCGGCGCGTTTGCCGCCGTCGCCGACGACGCCAGCGCCCTCCTCTGGAACCCGGCGGGCCTCGGTCGCATCGACCAGCGCCGGCTCGCGTTCAGCCAGACCTCGCTGCTGGGTCTGGGCTTCGGCGAGCAGTACGCATCCCTGGTGCTGCCCGACTGGCGGTGGGGCACTCCAGCGGTGACCTGGCGGCGTTTCGGCGTCGACGGGATCGAGGAACGGGACGACCGCGGGGTTCTGCTCGATGACGACCTGCAGAACACCGAGACCGAGTTGATCCTCGGCTATGGCCGCAGTTTGCTGGGCGGCGATCTCGCGCTCGGCGCCGGCTTCAAGGTGCGGCATCACAAGCTGGCCGGTTATACCGATAGCGGGCTCGGTCTGGACCTCGGGTTCTGGACGCGGCCTCTTGCCCTGGCCGGTCTGCAACACCGCGCCGCGCGGTCACTGGCGATGGGGGTCGCCGTTCGCAACGCCCTCGAGCCGCAGATCAAACTCCTGGAAGACAACGTGCCCGACCCGATGGCGCTGCGGGCCGGTCTGGCCTGGACCCAACCGCTTGCGTCGCGAATGCAGATCCTGGCGGTGATCGATCTGGAACGAACCCGCGATATGGACGGCCGCCTGCACGCCGGACTCGAGGTCGGTCTGGAGCAAACGGTGGCTCTGCGCGGCGGTACCAGCGACGGCCGGCTCACCGCAGGGCTCGGTGTCACGTGGCAGGGATTCACCGCCGAGTACCAATACGAGGACCACGTCCTGGCCGATATCCACCGCTTCGGCCTGAGCTTCACGTTCGGGCCAACCGTGGCCGCGCAACGCCACGCCGCGCAGGCTGCCGCCGAGGCCGGCATGCTGGCCCGGCTGGAAGCCGCGTTCGGCGCGCGCAATCGGGAGCGCGAAGAGCAACTCGTGAGTCGCGTCCGGCTTGAGTTGGCCGCAAGCCGCTGGGACGACGCCCTGGCCACGCTCGGCACTCTGCAAGTGCTGGCGCCCGATCACGGCAAGCTGCCGGAGCTGACCGGCGCGACCTGGGCGGGACTGGCCTACGAACACGAGAGCCGGGACGACCTGACGGCCGCGGCGCTGAGCTGGCGCCGCGCGCTGGCCGCGGCGCCGGACCATCCCACCGCGGCCCGCGAGCTGGCCCGTGTGCAGACCGAGAGCGACCGCCGTTCGGCGCGCGGCCGCGAAATACGGACGCGCTGGGAAGCCGCGCTGGACGCCCTCGCCCGCGAGGATCTGGAAACCGCCCGCGACGGGTTCGCCGCGATCCTGCAGATCGCGCCGGCCGATCTCGACGCGGCCAACATGCTCGAACACACGCGGCGCGCCTTGGCCGCCCGCGCCGCGACCGCCAACCTCGCCAGGCAGCAAGCCGCCGCCACGCTGGCGGCGCGGCAAAGCGCAGGCGCAGCGGGGTCGCTCGGCGACGGTGCCGCATCGACGGTCGGCGTCGCCGAGTCACGCGCCGAGCCAGCGGGACGGCCGGCGGCCGCGGCCGCGTTGTCGCCGCAACGCCAGCGCGAACTCGCGGACTTCTACCGCCGCGGCCTGGACGCCATGAACGCCGGGCGACGCACCGAAGCGATCCGCTACTGGGAACTGGTCTGGGCCGCCGATCCAAGCCATGAGCGCGTCCGGGAATACTTGACGCAGGAGTACTTGACGCAGGGCCTCGAAGCGTTCACGGCCGGAGCCTTGCGCGACGCCGTTGTCAGTTGGGAGCAGGCCGTGCGCGTGGATCCCGACGACCCGCGCGCGCGCGGCTATCTGGAGCGCGCCATGAAGCAGCTCTCGCGGATGGAACAGATCAGCGGCAACCGCTGACGCAGCGCGGGAAGGAGGCAGGCATGACACAGGAACGCGCACAACGCCTGGTCAGCATGAAGCTGCTCTTCTCCCTCGTCGCGATCGTCTTGGTCGCATTGACCGTCGCCGGCGTCTTCGGCCTGACCGAACGTAATGCCCGCCGGGCGTTGCAGCGCGAGATGGAAATGCGACTTGTGCTGGAGGCGCGGCACCTCGCGCTGTTGAGCACCGATGCTCTGCTCGCGGACTATCCGGAGCTGACGCTCTGCCCGATCGTGCGCGAGATGCTGCAGCGGCGGCCGGATCTCGAGATCGCCGTGGTCCTGGACCACGCCGGCAGCATCCGCGGCCATTCCGATGTGCGCCGGCTGGGCGAGCGATTCGCCACCCTGAGTTCGTTCGCGCCAAAAGCGACTCGCACCCGCATTGATGACGACGAATCGATCCTGATCAGCGAGACCCACCTGGCCGCCCGCGTGCCGGCGCGCCATCCCGGGGGCCAGGTCGTCGGCACGGTCGTGGTCGGCCAGAACCGGACGCACCTCGACAGCCTGCTGACCGCGAACCGGCGCCAGGTCCTCATGCTGGCGGCCATCTTGGCCGGCGGCGGCGTGCTGCTGGCGCTGATCGTCGTGCGCCGACTGCTCGCCCCTCTGGACCAGCTGCGCGCCGGCCTCGAGCGCATCGGCCGCGGCGATCTCGAAACGCCGATCCGCCTGCGCAATCGGACCGAGCTCGGCCTCTTGGCCGTCACCATCGACACCATGGCGGCCCAGATCAAACGAGCGCGCGCCGACACGCGAGCCAAGGAAAAGGAAGTGGTCGACACCCAGCGCGAAGTCATCCACACGCTGGGCGAAGTGGTCGAATGCCGCTCCCACGAAACCGGGAACCATATCGACCGCGTGGCCGAAGGCGCAGCGCGCCTGGCGACGCTGACCGGCTTGCCGTCCGACGAGTGCGAACTTGTGCGCATGGCCGCACCGATGCACGATGTGGGCAAGATCGGCATTCCCGATCACATCCTCAACAAACCCGGCAAACTGACGCCCGACGAGTTCGCGGTGATCCAGACCCACACAACCATCGGCCACCAGATCCTTGCGCAGTCCCAACGGCCCATCTTGAAGACCGCGGCCTTGATCGCCCTGCAGCATCATGAACGCTGGGACGGCACCGGCTACCCCAACGGCCTGCGTGGGTCGAACATCCATGTCTTCGGCCGCATCGTCGCCATCGTCGATGTCTTCGACGCGCTGACCAGCGATCGCTGCTACCGGCCCGCCATGTCGCTGGCCGAGGCGCTGGCGATCATGACCGAGGGCCGCGGCAGCCAGTTCGACCCGGACTTGCTGGATCTCTTCATTACCAACCTCGACCGCTTCCTGGACCTCTTGACGGACCGCAACCGGCGCAACGATCCTGTGCCAGCGGTGACGGCAGCCGCGGCCGACCCGTCGCGCGCCATCCTGCAAGAGATCGCGCACGTCCGGGAGCCGCAGCCGACTCTTTACGAATAGCCCGGCCTGACCCGATCGGCCTTTTCTTCGCCTGTGGTCGGAGTATCTTTGCCGGGCGATGACCGCGGTATTTCCCCGTCTGGAGTTTCCATGACACCCCTGCACCCGGGCCGGCTGCTGATCTTGATCGGATTGATCGTCGCGATGGTCGGCCTGCTGGTGTCGACCGGCGCACTCGACTGGTTCGGCCGGCTGCCGGGCGATCTGCGCATCAAGAAACCGGCCGGGCGGATCGACATCCCCTGGGTAAGTCTTCTCGTGATCGCGGTTGTTTTCAACGCCCTGGTCTGGCTGGCCCGGCGGTTGTTCTTGTGAGCTCGCTAGTCGGTATTGTGGTCGTCATATCGTTCACTTATCTTTCCGCTCCCATACCGACTCATCTCGCCGCGCACCTCGTTCGGAGCGCCGCATCGCCGCTCCGCAAGGGGAGTCATGAATATCTGCTTCCTCATGTATGCGTGGGAACGGATCAAGGCGGAGACGGATTCGTCGCTGCGTCTGATCCACGAGTGCGCGAGCCGCGGTCATCGCGTCGCTCTCTGCACACCCAGCGGCCTGACGATCCGCGACAACGTGGCGCACGCGCTCTGCCGTGTGATCAACAGCAACAAGATCTCGAGCAACATCCCCTCGTTCCACCGGCACGCGGAGTTGAAGGCGAGCCGACTGCCCCTGTCCGGCTTCGACGTGATCTTCCTGCGCGTTTGCCCGCCGCTCGACGCCGCGATCCTGAATTTTCTGGACCGGGTCCGCGCCGACACATTTATCATCAATGACATCAATGGGTTGCGGCTGGCGAGCAACAAGCTCTATCCGACCTCGTTCCACGACCCCGACCACGATTTCGTACCGGTGACCCACATCGCCAAGAACCGGGAGTATCTCGAGCACATGCTGCGGGAATCGCCGTACGAGAAAATGGTCCTCAAGCCTTTGAACGGTACAGGCGGACGCGGCGTCATCCTCGTGGAGAAGCGCGCGACGCAGAGCCTGCGCTCACTGCTCGACGTCTACCTGGGCGAGGGGGAGAACGGGCATTACGCGATCCTGCAGGAATACATCGACGGCGCGGAAGCCGGGGACGTGCGGATCCTCATGCTCAACGGCGAGCCGATCGGCGCCATGCAGCGCATTCCCGCGCCCGGCGATGTGCGCAGCAACGTCCACGCTGGCGGCAGCGTCCGCAAGCATGCCCTGACGCGCCGGGAACAAGCCCTGTGCAAGCACATCGGCCCCCAGCTGGTTCGCGACGGTCTTTACTTCGCCGGCCTGGACGTGATCGAAGGCAAGCTCATCGAGGTCAACGTCCTCAGCCCGGGCGGCATCACCAGGATCAACCGCCTCAACCGCGTGCGGTTGCAGCAGCAGGTGATCGATTTCGTCGAGAGCGTCGTGCACACGCGCGAACAGCAGATTGCCCGCAAGAACGAGCTGCGCAAGTTCATCGAGGACACCAACGCGTTCTAGCAGGCTGCTGAAAGACCGGTCGGCAAAGATCAAATGCTCGCCGGGACGCGTGATCGCAGCGCCGCGACCCCGGCGCGGCAACCTGTCCGAATCGTGATCAGACTCCTAAGAGTTTCCGGCGGAACATGAAGAACACGGCCCCCAGCAAGCAAAGGCCGGCCCAGAGATAGTCCAGGCTGGGACGTTCTTTGAGGTAGAAAAACGCGAATGGCACGAACACGGTCAGCGTGATCACCTCTTGCAGGATCTTGAGCTGCGCCACCGGCATGACCTGATGGCCGAGTCGATTGGCCGGCACTTGCAGGAGGTACTCCAACAGCGCAATCCCCCAGCTCGCAAGCGCGGCGACCAGCCACGGTTTGTGGGCCAGGTTGCGCAAGTGTCCGTACCAGGCAAACGTCATGAAGACGTTGCTGAGGGTCAACAAGATGATGGTCGGCAAGTAAGGACGCACGCCCGACCTCCCGGACGACGTGGCGCCAGGCACGCCGCCCGGCCGGATGCCGGACCAGGCGGCGCTGAGGATGCGGCAATCAACACCCGCGCCGGCTCGGCGTCAAGGGGAAGCGCGGCTTGCCGGATCGTTGCGGCCATTGCATGATCTTGCGGCTGCTCACAGCGCGCCGCCGAGCGCAGGAGGAAGGCATGATCGTACGCATCACCGGCATCACGACCGGCACAACGACCACCCGTCTGACCCACGAGGATTCCGGCGCCACGATCGATACCATGGCGCCCAAGGACAACGGCGGCGAAGGCCGGCTCTTTTCCCCAACCGACCTTTGCGCCGCCTCGCTCGGCTGCTGCGGGACCACGATCATGAGCATGTATGCGCACAACACCGGAATCCCCTTGCGCAGCATTGCCTTCACGATCGAGAAGGAGATGTCCGCCAATCCCCGCCGGATCGGCCGCTTACGCGTAAATTACGATATTGAAACAGATTGCAGCGATCATGACTTCCAGAAGCTGATCAACGCGGGCAAGACCTGCCCCTTGCGCCATTCACTGCATCCGGACATCGTGCTCGAGGAAACCTACGCGCGAGTTGGTGGTGGCCGCTGACACCGCCGGCGCGGGAGTGCGTGAGGCCTGCCGGCGGCGAAAAGATCCATAGCTTTATCTAAGATATAATCTATCGTGTATAAAATACCATCATGACCGCTCGTTCCGGAGGTTACCCGCATGTCTCTCGTTCTGCCGCGATTTCGACGATGCCGCACTACCAGGCAATCCTGGAGTCAGTTTATTTTTAGCACGCTGATCCTGGCAGCGGCGACAACCGCCGCTGCGGCGACGGTCGAACTTGCGATCGATGACCTTGCCTCTCCTGTACGACTGGTCGCTCCTGAAGGCGATCCGCGGCTTTTCGTGGTGGAACAAGGCGGTCGTATTCGCGTCTTCTCGCCGGACGGCACCCCGCGCGGCGATTTCCTGGACCTGACGGGAGAGATCTCTTTCTCGGGCGAGCAGGGTCTGCTCGGACTGGCCTTTGCCCCCGACTACGCGCAAAGCGGCCGCTTCTATGTCAATTATACTGATCTGAACGGTCACACGAGGGTCGTCCGGTACCGCGTTGGTACCGGTAATCCGGACCGCGCCGACCTCGACAGCGCCGAGTTCCTGCTCACCGTGGAGCAACCCCATGGCAACCACAACGGCGGGCATCTCGAATTCGGTCCCGACGGTATGCTCTATGTCGGCCTTGGCGACGGCGGCGGCGGCGGCGACCCCGACAACCTCGCGCAGAACAGACAAACGCTGCTGGGCAAGATGCTCCGGCTCGATGTCGCCGGCGCTAGCGGATACACGATCCCGCCTGACAACCCGTTCGTGGGGACGCCGACGCGCGACGAGATCTGGGCCGTCGGCCTGCGCAACCCGTGGTGCTTCAGCTTCGACCGCTTGACCGGCGACCTCTACATCGCCGATGTCGGCCAGGGTCAGCGCGAAGAAGTCGACATCCAGCCGGCCGCCGCGGCCGGCGGCGAGAACTACGGCTGGCGCCTGATGGAGGGAAGTCTCTGCTATAACCCGCCGTCCGGCTGCAACGACGGTACGCTGGTGCTGCCGATCTACGAGTACGCCCGCGGTGGATCTCCCTTCCGGTGCGCGATCTCCGGCGGCTACGTCTACCGCGGCAGCCTCGCGGCCGAATTGACCGGCCTGTATCTATTCGCCGACTACTGTAGCCGCCAGATATGGTCGTTGGCCTGGTCCGCGGAAACCGGCCTGGGCCCGGTTGTCGAGCGCACCGGCGAGCTGACGCCGCCCTCGGGATACAACCGTATCGTCGGGTTCGGGCAGGATGGGCTGGGCGAGCTCTATGTCATCGACTGGGCCGCCGGCAGCATCTACCGCATCGTCGGATCGACAATCGGTACGGGCGACGTACCGGCCACGTTGTATCTCGAGCAGAACATCCCGAACCCGTTCAATCCGCGTACCGCCATCGCCTACACCGTCCCGGCCGGCGGCGCGAACATCAAGCTGGAGGTTCTGGGACTCGACGGCCGGCTCGTGCGCATTCTGGTCGACGGAATGCGCCCGGAAGGTAGGCAGACGGCGATTTGGAACGGCCTGGACGCTGAGGGGAAGTCGGCCGCCGCGGGGGTCTACTTGTATCGCCTGCGGTCCGGTGGGAGCGAAGAAACCCGCAAGATGTTGTTACTCAAGTAAATACAGCCGGCACCGCGGAGCCCAATCTGGACTCCAAATATCAACTTCGGACTCAAGCCAATCCTGCCGGTGCCGATGAATAGGTACCAGCAGGGAGTGTCGAAAACCTATGGTTCGTTCGTCTCGCCCCGTCGAACCCGAGCGGCAGCACCTTGCCGACGAGCAGACGCCCAAGGAGCGCCCTTTGCCTCCGACGCAGCTTCCCTCGCGCGTCTTGTACGAGACCGCGCCGCCGGTTGATCCCGCGTCGATCCAGCGCGCGGCGCAGAAGTACTGCTCGTACTACAACGCCAACAGCGACGCGATCATGGCGCTGGACGACCACGGCTTCCTGGACTGCAACCAGGCGACGTTGGCCATGTTCGGTTGCCGGACCGAAGCCGAATTTTGCTCGAAACATCCCGGTGAGGTGTCGCCGCCCCAGCAACCCTGCGGTACCGACTCGATGGAGCTCGCCAACCGGCATATCCAGGCCGCGCTGGCCAATGGGAGCCATCGGTTCGAGTGGATGCACATGCGCGCCGACACCGGCGAGGTCTTCCCCGCCGAGGTTCTGTTGCATGCCATGGACATCGAAGGCCGCAGGATCCTGCAAGCCGTCGTCCGCGATATCACCGAGCGCAAGCAGACCGAGTCCGATCTGCTCGAATCCAACTGCCGCCTCGAAGAGGCCACCGCGCGCGCTAACAGCATGGCCGTCGAGGCCGAACTCGCCAGCGCGGCCAAGAGCGAATTCCTCGCCAACATGAGCCATGAGATTCGCACTCCCATGAACGGCGTCATAGGAATGGCGGAGCTTCTGGCGGAAACCGACCTCACGACCGAGCAGCGCGAGTACGTCGAGGTCATGCGGACGAGCGGTGAAACGCTTTTGAACCTGATCAACGACATCCTGGACTTCTCGAAAATCGAGGCGAAGAAGCTCGCGCTGGAGGACCTCGATTTCGAGCTGCGGCCGCTTCTGGAGGACATCGCCGAAATCCTCGCGATCCGCAGTCGTGAGAAACGACTGGACATCACCTGCCTGATCGATCCCGCGGTGCCCGGCCATTTGCGCGGCGACCCCTGTCGACTGCGCCAGATCCTGCTCAACCTCGGCAACAACGCCGTCAAGTTCACGCAGGAGGGTGAGATCAACCTGCGCATCGGCGTCCTGGCCGTCGACGACAAGCAAACGACCCTGCAATTCACGGTCGTGGATACGGGAATCGGCATTCCCCGCGACAAGCAACGTGAATTGTTCACACCGTTCAACCAACTCGACAGTTCGACAACGCGCCAGTACGGTGGTACCGGCCTCGGGCTGGCCATCACCCGCCAGCTCGTCGAATTGATGGGCGGCGAGATCGGCGTCGAGAGCCGACCCGGCCGCGGCGCGACGTTCACGTTCACGGCGGTCTTCGCGAATTCCCAGCTCGATGTCGCGCCCGCGGCGGATCCCGGCCTGACCGGTCTGCGGGTTTTGGTCGTGGACGACCGCGAATCCGGCCGCCAGTTGATCCGGACCATGTTGGAAAGCTGGGGATGCCGTTGTGTCGACGTCGCGAACACCGAGTCGGCGCTGGCGGCGCTGCGCGAGGCCGCGACCCGGCAGGAACCGTTCGACGTCGCCTTGGTCGACCTGCGGATGCCGGACGTCGACGGCCTCGAACTGGGACGGCGCATCAACGAGCGCGGCGACGCTGACGCGACCAGGGTGGTCTTGATGTCATCGCTCGGCGACCGCGGCGATGGATCGCAGATTGCGGAAACCGGCTTCGCCGGCTACGTGGACAAGCCCCTGCGTCGGTCCCGTCTCCTCTCTTGCCTCGAGCGCGTACTGGGCCGCAGCGAGCCGGCACCGGCCGTCGGCGCGCGTGCCAAGAAGGCGAACGCCGCGGTCTCGGCCACGCGCAAGAGCCAGATGCGCATCCTGCTCTGCGAGGACAATCCGACCAACCAGCTCGTCGCGATCAAGATGCTGGAGAAACTCGGTTATCGCGCCGACACCGTCGCCAACGGTAAGGAAGCCGTCGCGGCCTTGCGGGAAACCCACTACGACCTCGTCCTGATGGATTGCCAGATGCCTGTCATGGACGGTTTCGAGGCCACGCGCCGGATCCGCAACCTCCAGGCGTCTGAATCAGGCGCGCGCGTGCCGATCATCGCCATGACGGCGCACGCCATGAAGGGTGACCGCGAACGATGCCTCGAAGCGGGTATGGACGATTACCTGAGCAAGCCGGTGCACTGCGGTACGCTGAGCGAGATCATGGCGCACTGGCTCGGCAAAACCGCGGAGATGTGCTGCGACGCGGGCTTGATCGACGAACACGCTTCGCTGGTTTCCTGAGGCGATCGACCCGGCTATCCCACCAGAGCCACTGCCCGCACCGGCGCTCCGTCGGCGCCGGCGATCTTCAAGGGCAGGCAGGCGAACAGAAACTCGCGCCCGCGGAGCGTGCCGAGGTTGGTCAGGTTCTCCACGATCAACATCCCGCGTTCTAGCAGGATGCGATGGACCTCATAGGCCGCGGCGCCGGCCGGATCGATCGAGACCGCGTCGACGCCGACTCCGCGCAGGTCGCGGTCGCACAGCCAGCGGGCCGCGTCCGGCGTGAGCGCCGGATAGCCCTCGACATACGTCGCTTCCCCCCAGCGATCCGACCAGCTCGTGTACAAGAGCAAGTAATCGCAGCCGGACAGCCGGCTTGCGTGCGGCCGTAGCATCGTATCGCTGATCCGTCCGGCCGGCGCCGCGGAAACGTCGAGCACCACGGCGCGGCCTACGAAATACGTCGCTGGGTAGGCGTCGAGGTCCTTGCCGTCAGGCAACATGTGAGCCGGCGTGTCGACGTGGGTGCCGGTGTGGGTGAGCAGCGTGAGCCGGCGCTCGACGAAGCCGTGCTCGGCAAGCGAGAATGCCGGCGTAAACGTGGGCGGCTCGGTGCCGGGATAGCAAGGCATGCCCGGAGCCAGGCTGTGGCTGAGGTCGATGACGACCGGCGGCGGAGCTTGTCGAGCAGACATTGCAGGTAACCTCAGCGCACGTCGAACCAGGGACCGCATTCGTAGCGGTGCAGTATCTCCTGCCCGGCGGCGATATCCTGCAACGCCAAGAAACGGATGGTCCCGTGTTCGCGATCGCGCGCGGCCATCGCGTTGGGGCGGTTGGAATGGTTGTAGATCAAGCTATACCCTAAAGGAATGGCGCAACTGTGCTCTCCCCAGTCGAAATAGTAATCCCGCAGGACCGTTCGGTTGAGCAGCTCATACTGGTCGTTGTCCAAGACGATGACCGGCGCTTCTTCGATGACCTCGCCGGTGCGAAAATCCCTGCGCGCGAACACGCCGCGCCCTCTACCCTCGGTTTCGCGAATCTCGATATCCCGCTCCATGGCCAACACACTCCTCCTGGCGAAGAAGCACGCTCGCCGCTAATGGCAGCCCCCGCGTCCCAGCCGGACCGGGGGCAGGATCGAAAACCGGCGTATGAAAGCAGAAAAGACCAGCCGGCGCAATGGCATCCTTGGGTTGTCGGTCGCCTCCGGGCAACCCGGGCTACGAACCGGGGAAACCGACTGACTGCGTCAGGATGACGCGGTGTCCGGCCGGCAAATGCAGTGCCTGCGCGAGCGCGGCGGCGTCGACCAACCCGCGCACGACCGTCGCCAATCCGGCCGACGCGCAGTACAGATACACATTCTCGCCGATGAATCCCGCGTGCGACCCCGCCCAGACGAGTTGCGGGTCGCCGCTGTCCTCGGGCATGCGTTCGACATAGACCAGATTGACCGGCGCCGATTGCACGAAGTCCTGGCGGCCAGTCAGCGCTCGCATGTCGCCCGCGGCAACCGGTTGCAGCGCGTGGGCCTGGTGGTCGTAGCGGTAGGCCCCCTCGGCGAGCACAACGTAAAGGTCGGTCGCCTGCCGGTTTCGGGCCGACGGCGCCGTCCGCTGAC
>Ga0334886_1001396_pt1 | contig 28492 bp, 21 predicted proteins | sample GraSluR1_MG_9_FD_207232 | JGI IMG/M metagenome (GOLD analysis project Ga0334886, IMG submission 207232) | Sludge microbial communities from methane-producing bioreactor in Wageningen University, Netherlands - Granular Sludge_27_06-R1 | ecosystem: Engineered > Bioreactor > Anaerobic >... | reverse complement strand
CATCTTCCAGGCCGCCAAATGCCGGGCCAGGGGATACAGAAACGATGACACCTTCATCAGCATCATCTACCTGCTGGCTGCGCCTATCCAGCAGCTCCTCAAATCCACTTGAAACGACGAAGAGCCCCTGTAGTTTGATAGTCATGATCTGCCGGAGCATGACAAGTTCCGGTATACTGGCAACCACTGCACTCATACAAAAGGCCATGGTGGTGCCCAGGGGCAGCCCTTTGAGCAAAAGGCTTTCCATAATCGGAATAATGCCGGTGACATTGGAGTAGAGGGGGATGCCCACCAGGACAGCGGCGGGCACACTCCACCAGGCCTTGGCACTGAAGTTTTCCGCAAACCAGTTGTCTGGCACAAAACCGTGCAGGGCAGCCCCGACACCCACCCCGAGGATGACCCATTTCCAGATGCGTCTGAAGATTAAGGCCGTTTCACCGTAGGCATAAATATGGCGCTGGCGAATACTCAGCCTGGGTAGCCCTGGTGCTTGGACGTCCAGTTGGCGTTGGGGACTGTTGTGGATGGTTGCCTTGATAAAGGGCTGTAACCAGCGTTCCGCCCGGATACGGTCCATTAGCCAGCCACCCAGGGTGCCCGCCAGTATGCCTGCCAACACATAGGCGAGGGTGAACTTCCAGCCGAGCAATCCCCAGAGCAGAACCACAGCAATTTCGTTGATGAGCGGCGAGGTGATGAGAAAGGCCATGGTGATGCCCGTGGGAATGCCCGCGCTGAGGAAACCAAGGAAGAGTGGAATGCTTGAGCAGGAGCAAAATGGAGTGATTGCTCCGAAGAGCGAGCCCAGAAAATAGCCCACCCCTTTTTGCTTGTCCGCCAAAAAGGCGCGCACCCGCTCAACCGCCAGGGTGGCTCGTAGCCAGGATATGGCATAGATCAGGGCGGCGAGTAGTAGCAAGATTTTGGCGGTGTCGTAGACAAAAAACTCGCTTGCTGCACCAAGCCGCGAGCCCTTGGTCAGGGCCAACATGTCGTAGACCAGCCACTGCGCAACCTTGAGGATGTGCATGTAGGCAAGCCACCATAGGGCGGCAAGCGCTGTCACCGCAGCAAGATAGCGGCGATTCCAGGGGCTACTGCCAAAAGAAGGGGTTTGGGGTGCTTGTGATGTGCAACAATCCGGGGGCATTGTTTTCCTGAACCGTGTACTGGCTGTATTTTTTTGAAAAGCAGGTGAACTGAGTACTTGTGAATAGAGCTCTACAGAGAGGCGATGGTATTCAGCAGATCTTGGAGCCGGGCTGCTTCGATGTCGGGCTCTGGTGCCAACTCCTTTGCCAGGGTGCCAATGCATTGGTGCAGGACTGCAAAGGTTTTCGAGAAGGCGGCTTGTATGGTAGCTTCATTCCCCTGAACCTTGGCCGGATCGGGCATACCCCAGTGACTGCGTACAACGCTGCCGAAATACAGCGGGCAGGACTCGGCTGCTGCGCTGGCGCACAGGGTGATCACCGCATCCGGCTTCTGCGGTAGGTCGTGCCATGATTTGCTGGCCAGCCCTTCTGTGGGAAGTCCGGCCTTTTGAAGAACAGTCAGGGCGCGGGAATGGACGAAACCTGTGGGCTGGCTGCCGGCGCTTTGTCCGGTCACACCAGGTGGAGCCATGGACTGCAACAGGGCTTCCGCGATAATGGAGCGACAGGAATTGCCTGTACACAGAAAGAGGATATTCATGGCAGCTGCTATTTTTGGGCGGCAATGGACAGGCTGATCACGTAGTCGGCCAGTTCTCTGCCTGGTGGCAGGGCCTGTGCTATTGTCGCATACAGTGAATTGTTCCAGCTCTGCATGTGGCGCACATAATCCGGCTTGGGAGTGAGTTCAATGGAGCTGAATCCTACCTGTTCAAGGAGGGTTTTTGTTTCCTCAACCAGCAGGGCGCCGGCAACGCAACCCACCAGTGCTTCAGCCATATTGCGGATGCCTTTGGGGAGTGGTTTGAGCAGGGCCAGATCCGACACAGCCACTGCGCCGCCCGGTTTCAGCACCCGGAAAATTTCCTTCCACACCTGTGCCTTATCTGGTGAAAGGTTGATGACACAGTTGGAGAGCACCACATCAATGCTGGTGTCGGCCACTGGCAGGTGTTCTATTTCTCCCAGGCGAAATTCCACGTTGTCAAGCCCGCTGTGCTCTTGGTAGCGTTTGATATTGTTTCGGGCCTTGCTCAACATTTCCGGCGTCATGTCCACACCAATCACCCGGCCGTTTTTGCCAACCTGTACCCCGGCCTGAAAAACATCAAAACCACCGCCACTGCCCAGATCAAGCACAGTTTGTCCTTCTTGCAGCGCAGCCATGGCAACAGGGTTGCCGCAGGAAAGGCCCATGTTGGCGCCGTCGGGCACCAGGGCAAGGTTGCTGGCATCATAGCCCACAGAAAGTGCCAGGCGTTGTGGATCTACCTGGCAGCCAGTGCTGCAGCATGACGACTGCAGCCCGGTGGCAATGGCTGCGTAGCTACTGCGGATAGTCTCCCGCAGTGTCTCTTGATCTGTGCTCTGCTTGTTTTGTTCCACTGTTCGCTCTCCGTGTGCACGTTGATATGATAGTTCAAGAACTATTGATATGTCAATTTAAAAAAATACCCTCAGCCTTCATCTGTTGGATCACACTGGGGCAAGATCGCCTGGGAAACAGCACTGGCTGCACGGTACCTGCGGCACTGTTCGGGATTACTGGCACAACATTCCGAGGTGAGATAGGCTACGATATCCAGCATAAGGGGAATGTTTGCCCTGTAGCGCAAGAACCTGCCCTCCTTTTCCACTGAAACCAGGTCAGCGTGCAACAGGGTCTTGAGGTGGAAGGAAAGATTGGTATTCGTGACCTCGAGGATTTGGGCGATTTCACCCGCTACCAGGCCTTCGGGCGCATGCTTGACCAACAGGCGGAACAGGTCCAGTCGTACTTCTGCAGACAGAGCCATGAAGATGTTGGTCGCCTCTTTTGTTTCCATATGGCTATGGTTCAAATTTTATTGAAATGTATCAAGGGGAAAATATTTGTGCAGCCAGTTTTTTGACTGGGCATGTCATATTCTATACAGGGAAGGGGAAGCAGCGCTGTACAGGCCGAGGAACGCTCGCGAGCACCGGCACTTACGCGTTGTATTTTGGGAAATAGGGCAAGAAAAAAAGCGGGATGGAGCCCATCCCGCTTTCCTGCTTTACCTCGTACACTCGCCAAATTGTACCAGGTTAGGCTTACACGGAAAAAACAACCTTACTTGCCCATATTGGCCAATGCGAATTCCCAGTTAATCAGTTTGTCGATCACCGCTTTAACGTAATCGGGACGCAGGTTTTGGTAGTCGAGGTAGTAGGCGTGCTCCCACACATCAATGGTGAGCAGTGGTTTGGCGTCTGTGGTCAGCGGTGTTTCGGCGTTGCCCGTTTTGGTAACCTCCAGCTTATCGCCCTTGAGCACCAGCCAGGCCCAGCCGCTGCCGAACTGCGAGGTGGCGGCCGCAGTCAGCTCCTTGATGCAGGTTTCCACATCGCCAAAGGAGTCCTGCATTTTCTTCTTCAACTCATCCGGCGGGGTGCCGCCGCCCTTGGGTTTCATGCTCTGCCAGTAGAAGGTGTGGTTCCATACCTGGGCGGCATTGTTGAAAATACCGCTGTGTTCCTGCTTGCCGGCAGTGGCGGTGATGATTTTCTCCAGGGGCTGGCCTGCGAACTCGCCGCCGGCAATCAGCTTGTTGAGATTGGTGACATAGCCCTGATGGTGCTTGCCATAGTGGAAACCAATGGTCTTTGCCGAAATGACCGGTTCCAGGGCATTGTCGGCATAGGGCAGGGCGGGTAGAGTAAAGGCTCCGTTGCCTGCGCTGACGGAGCCGGGAAATCCGCCAAAGGCAGCAGTGGCAGCCAAGGCTGAAGATGCCGCCAGAAAGGTGCGGCGGTCGATTCCGGTTCTTGTGGGTCCATTACCGTTACTGTGCATGGGGCCTCCTCGTATGGATGTTGATGGGTCTGGCTGATGCTTCCCAATTGTTCAGGGAAGAAGCCTATGTAGACCTTACAGCCAGTGGAGGGATCGGTCAAGCATTGCCGGGATACCACCTCGCTCAATGGGGGAAAACCCGAAGACCTCCCGCCAAACCGTATCGTTTTCCATGCAGAAATACAGGCAGGTGCTGGGCGCAACATGGCACTTGAGCTCGCGGACGATGAAGCGATACATGGCGACCCGTTCGCTTCTGAAGTAGCGACGCTTGCCATCGAGCCCGTCGATAAACGGTTGATAGAAGAAACGGGAGAAGGGAAAGCGCGCAGCTGCAATTTGTTTCAGACTCGGGAGATAGCGCAGGGCGCCCAGGCTGATCCAGGCGATGGCCTCGGCAGGAACAGTGGCAAAGAGCTGCCGGATGGTGTTTTGATAGCCTTCCTGCCAGCCAGGGTGCAAGATAATGGGATCAAAATGAAAGGCCAGGCGATATCCCCACGAGGCGCAGTGGCGTGCAGCATTAAGCCGCTGTGCCAGCGTGGCTGTGCGTAGCTCTTCCTGGTGCATGATGGCCGGACTGTTGAGTGACCAGGCCACAATGGTGCGACCGCAGTGGTCAAGATGTTGCAGGTTGGCAATATTGGCACTTTTTGTTTTCAGTTCCAGCACGGCGTTGGCCTGCTGGCCGATAAAGGGCACCAGTTTACTGCTGAAATGGGTGAGTCGGTCCAGGGCAAGGCTGTCGGTGAATTCACCAGTACCAATGCGGAAGAGTTGTTCCGACCGGGCAGCGAGTTTGCTGGCCAGTTCGCTGAACAGGTCTTCCACATTGACAAAGAAACTGAGCCAGGGATTGTTGAGATACGACTGGAGGATGCAATAAACACAGTCCATGGGGCAATTCATGCCGATATTGAGTACCTGATAGTCGCAACAACGGTATTCCTTGGTGCCGGGACAGGGTTTGAAAAAGGCGCCCCGGTTGGCGCAAAGCACAAGATGCCGTTTGCCTGCGCTCAGATTGGCAGGATACACGCCGGCAATATCAGGGCAGTCCCGCTCGCCGATAATTTGCACCGGCAGGCCGCTGCGGGCGATGATCTCCTGGGTATAGGGTAAATGCAGGCAGTCGCTGGCCACGTGCAGCTGGCGGATGATGGCCGCTGGATCGGCGGCAAGGTGCAGGCTGTTCATGCTGAGTCATTCATGCAGACAGGTGTGCTGGACGAGGCAATTGACACTGTGCCTGATACTGTGCGGCCAAATCGAGGTACTTGTTGCCTTCATCGTGTCTGCCGTGCTTGCTGCAGCCCCGGCCATATAGGATACATTTATGAGCCAGTTCCCGGCGGGCAGCTGCATCTTGGGCGGGATTGAGGCTTTTAGAGTCGACAAGCTTTTTCAGGGAACTGATGCGGTATTGGTCCATACCCATGCGGTGGATGGCGGAGAGTTGATCTGACCTGCCACCGTCCTTAACGGTGAGTGCTGTCGGCACCAGCAGGAAGGATTCTTGTCGGGCAAGGCGTAGCCACAGGTCGTAGTCCTCGCAGCACGGCAGGCTTTCATCAAAGCCGCCGTAGCGTTGGAAGAGCTCTCGCTTGGCCATGACCGTTGACATCCCCACCACACAAAACCCCAGGCTGCGCACAAAGATATCGCCGTCCGGCGGGTCGTGCTTTTTTTTCTGGTTGACCCGCTGGCCACGTCGATACCAGATTTCCCGAGTGTGGGCAATGGGATACTGCGGCTGGCACTGCAGGGCAGTACGCTGTTGCATCAGCTTGTGCGGCAACCACCAGTCATCGTCGTCAAGAAAGGCAACATAGTCTCCCTGGGCCAGTTCAAGGCCGGCATTGCGTGCTGCGGCTGCTCCCCGGTTTTTTTGGTAAATAATGTGCAGAGGCAGGGGGGACTGGCGCTTTATCTGCTTGAGTAGCGCTGCGGTGCCATCTTGAGAGCCGTCATCCACCACAATCAGCTCATCGCAGGGCATGCTCTGGGCAAAGACCGAATGAAGGGCCCGCGTAAGCAGATGTGCCCGGTTGAAGGTGGGAATGATGACCGACAACATCGTTTTGTATCGCCTCAGTCAATCTGGTTGTGACAGGTTATTATGATTTTCTGCTGACGTTTAGGCCGAGACATGCTATATAAAATCATTTTATCCATATATGATTCGCTCCTGCGGCCCAGCAAGAATTGTCCGCACCATCGTCTGTTGTCACGATACCAGCCAGCATGTTCACCGATATCCTCATCAACGCCACTACCTATGAGAACCGTATTGCCCTGATGGAGAACGGTTCCTTGCGGGAGTTTTATCTTGACCGGCCGGCGCAGAAGGGGCTGATCGGCAATATCTACCTGGGCCGAGTTGTGCGGGTTTTGCCGGGCATTGACGCGGCCTTTATCGATATCGGGCTTGAGCGCACCGGTTTTTTGTATGTGGACGAGGCAGTATATGCCCTGGCCGACAGTTACCGGCACCTTCATTCCGACCAGCAAAAAGAGCTGGGCCTGCCCGGAGTGTTTCCCCACGGCCTCACCATAGACAAGATCGTACGCGAAGGACAAGAAATTTTAGTACAGATCGCCAAAGAACCCATTGGCTCCAAGGGCGCGCGTTTGACCTGCAATATTACGCTACCCTGCCGTAATCTTGTCTACATGCCCCTCACCGACCACATCGGCATCTCCCGCAAGATCGAAGACGAGACTATCCGCCAGCAACTGCGCGACCGCATCGAAGAGTTGCGGCCGCCGGGTGCAGGCTTCATCATGCGCACCGTGGCGGAGAACACCTGCAATGAGGAACTGGAAGCAGATATGGAGTTTCTCCTGCTGCTTTGGGATGATATCCTGGCCAAATCGAAAAAATCCACAGCACCTGAACGAATCTACAAGGATCTAGACATCATCCTCCGCACAGTGCGCGACTTTTTCACCGATGACATCAACGAGGTGGTCACCGACAACTGCGATGTGTACGAGCAACTGTTGTCTTATGCCAAAAGCTTCATCCCGCACCTGGAAAATAAAATCAGTTATTATGACGATGATCTGCCCCTTTTTGAGCGCTATGGTATCGAGGCAGACATCAACAGCGCGCTCGACAAGAAGGTATGGCTGCGTTCCGGTGGCTATATCATCATCGAACCCACCGAGGCGCTCACGGTCATTGATGTCAATACCGGGCGCTATGTGCATGCCAGCGACTTGGCTGCCACCATCTTCCGCACCAACATGGAGGCTGTGCAGGAGATCGCCCGACAACTGCGTTTACGCAACATTGGCGGTATCATTATCATAGATTTCATTGACATGGAGAGCGAGGAAGAGCGACAGGAACTGAGTCGGGCCTTTGAAGAGGCCATGAGCGATGACAAAAGCAAGATCAATATCCTCAAACTATCGGAATTCGGTCTGGTGCAGATGACCCGCAAGCGGCTGTCCGAGAGCATAACCCAGATGATGTGCGAACCTTGCTGCTACTGCGGTGGCGATGGGCTGATCAAGTCCCGCAGAACCATTTCGCATGAGATCTTCCGCAAGATCAGCCGGGATGCCCGCAAGATCGGCGGTTCCCATGTCACCATCAAGGTGAATCCAACCATTGCCGACATGCTTCTGCACGAAGAAACCCACAGCATCAAGCACTTGGAATGCGAGACCGGTAAACGTTTTACCATCGTCCCGGTGCCGGAACTACATGTCAAACGCTACGACATCATCTGGAATCAATAAGCTTTTGCAAGCTTTTTCGTAAACCAATACCAGCAGGTTTTTTTATGGCACGGAACCGGCGTTTAGGCAGATCCTCCGGTGGAGGTTTTTTGCGCGCAGTTTTTTTTCTGATCCTCTCCCTGGCCGGGATGGCGGCATTGGCCACGGCCTATTTTGTCTTTGAATTCGAACGACCAAGCCTGAGCCTGGGCAAAGAGGTACAGACCCTTGGTGCCAGCGTGGATATGCCGTTGAGTGCACAAGACAAGAAAAGCGGACTGCGCCTGATCAACATCACCTTGATCCAGGGAGAAAAAAGCGAGGTAGTTTTTGAAAAGCAGTTTCCCCGTCAGGGTTGGTTCAATAATGCCGGGCCCAAGGAGTTCAACGAAAAGGTGACCATCAAGGCAAAGGAGGCCGGCTTTGCGGAGGGAGCAGCCAAGCTGGTCATTACCCTGCGCGATCAATCGCTCATGGGTTTTTTGCGTGGCAACAAGACGGTGCAGACCATGGCGGTCACCATCGACACCACCCCGCCTACGCTGAGCATTGTTGATCCCAGGCGTTATATTCAGCCAGGCGGTAGCGCGGTCATTGCGTATACAGTTTCAGAAGCACCCGCTCGCCATGGCGTGCAGATTGGCGAAACCTTTTTTCCCGGTTTTCCGGGCACAAAAGAAGGCCTCTACTTGGCCTATTTTGCCCTGCCCTGGGATGCCAAGGAAACCGGATCCACAGCCGTGGTTGCCTACGACGCTGCAGGCAATGAGGCCAAGGCCGGATTCAGCGCTGTTTTGAGACCGGTGCGCGAGAAGCGTGACACCATTACCTTGAGCGACAACTTCCTGCAGCAGAAGATGCCCGAATTCAAACACCACTACCCGGAAATGGAGGGTGATCTGTTGACCCAGTATCTTTATGTCAACGATACTGTCCGCCAGCGCAACGCAGAGAAGATTGCGGCCATTTGCGCCACTCCTGTGGCCGAGCAGTTGTGGAGCGACCGATTTCTGCGCATGCCCGGCGCAAACAGGGCTGGTTTTGCCGACCAGCGCACCTATTTGTATCAGGGCAAGGCAGTGGACAAGCAAACCCATCTCGGCGTGGATATCGCTTCCACTGCCCAGGCGGAGGTGAGGGCTGCCAACCGAGGCAAGGTGGTTTTTGCAGAATATCTGGGTATTTATGGTAATGTCGTCATCCTTGATCATGGCCAGGGGCTCTTCAGCCTCTACTCTCACCTGAACAGCATCGAGGCCAGTATGGGCGCACTGGTGGACAAAAATCAGGCCATTGGCCGCACCGGCACCAGCGGTATGGCTGGAGGAGATCACCTCCACTTCTCCATGCTGGTTCATGGTATTTTTGTTACCCCCATCGAATGGTGGGATCAGCGCTGGATCGATGTCAACATCAAGGCAGCCGTGAATGGATAAATCCCGCTGTTGGCCGGATATGGTGTCGCAGTTGAGACGTCCTCCCTTTCTGCTCTACAGCTATATCGCTGCAGAAATGCTGGCACCTTTTTTTGCCAGCTTTGTCATCCTCTATGGGATCTTCTTTCTGATGCAGCTCATTCCCCTGCTGGAGGTTGTGCTAGCTCTGCGCATCGGACTGGCTGATTTCATTCGCATAACCTCCTATCTCTTCCCCCACATGCTGCTCTATATCATTCCCATGGCCAGTATGACCGGAGTGATTATTGGTTTTTCCCGGTTGGCCAACGACCGGGAAATCCTTGCCTTCAAGGCCTGTGGGGTCAGCCTCAGGCAGATGCTGCCACCGGTTTTGGTCATCACTGCGGTGATAGCCGTTGTTACCGGCTATTTTTCCGTACGCCTCATCCCCTTGGGTGAGGTGGGCATGAAGCAGCTTATGTTCCAACTGGCCAAGGAAAAGATCGACAAGGGACTCAAGGAAAAGGAGTTCACCGAGGCCCTGGGCGACCTGGTGGTGTATGTGGATGAAATTGATGACGACCAGGAATGGCGCGGAGTGTATGTCTCGGATATGCGGGGTCGCTTGCAACCGCTGATCACCATGGCCAAGTCTGGCCGGCTGAGTTCTGATGTCGAACGGATGCAGGTGGTGGTGGAGTTGGAGGATGGCACCCTGCACAATGTCGATGACCTGGATAACCAGGTGCTCCGCTTCAAGCGCTATCAGTTGCAGATTCCCCTGCGGCCGCCTGGTGGTGAAGATTTGGACAAACTCAGCCGAGGCTCCATGACCCAAACCCAGCTGTTGGAAGCGGCCCGGGAAGCTGGGCCCAACAGCAAGGAAGGTCTGAGTTATCGATCCGAATATCATCACCGTTTGATCATGCCGGTGGGCTGTTTCATCCTGAGCCTGATTGGCTTGCCATTGGCCCTGCAGGCTGGTCCCGGGATGCGGGCTGTGGGTGTGCCACTGGGACTGCTTGTTTTTGTCAGTTACTATATTGCCTTCACCATTACCCGGGTCTTAAGCGAAGAAGGTACATTGCCCCTGCTTTTGGGCATGTGGCTGCCCAACATTCTCTTTTTGCTTTTTGGCATGTACTTTTTGTGGCGAGTTGACCAGGAACGACCACTTTTGCCGGAACAGGTGCATGCTGCCTTGCTCGTTCGTTATGAACGGTATGTCCGCCCGCTGCTCCGCAGGTTGAGAAAGAGGACAGGCGCACTTCTGTTCAAGTTGCTGGGTCGGCGGGCAGGCAGTGTGGGCGGAATGGCAACCGGAGAGGGACTGCTTATCCATGCTAATGTGCATACACGCACCTTCCATTTGCCGGAATGTGCGCAGTACAACTCGCCCCAATGCCGCATTGAGTTCAAGGATGTTAAGGTTGCACGGCAGGCGGGTTTTCATCCCTGCGGTTTCTGCGCCACCCTGCTGGATCAGGATAGACAATAAACCACCTGTTCAGACTGACTGTTTCTCTGCTGCTCTTTTTTTCATTGGCCGTAGTATTGCTTGGGAGCAGATGGCGCAGGGCCTGCTTTTCCTTTCGGCCTGGATGTTGGTAGCTGCGCTCTGCCTGCAACTGACCAGTGCTGCACAGCTGCGCTGCGCTGGAGTTTGGTCATGCGCAGCTTAGGGATTCCAGCAGGTTTTTTCTATCTGGCCATCCTGTACGGGCTGGCTGGTTTCCTTGTTTTCAACGCAAGGGCCTTTGGGCTGTGCTGGGTAGACTTTCTAGACGCTTCCAACAGGCCAATGCCACGCCTGTTCTTTTTTTGGAACAGCTCGGCCTTACCCTGTTGACCCACCTGCTGGCCATACTTGCCTTTTATGTTTTGGCCACGGGCCTGGGACTGCGCTATCCCTTTTCGGTCTGCCTGATCCTGGTGCCCTCTGCGCTCTTGTTGACGACCTTGCCATCTCCCTGGCAGGCTGGGGGGTGCGTGAAGGGGCGCTCGTGGGATTGTTTGTTTTGATAGAAGTGGCCAAGGCTTCAGTGCTCACCTGTTCTCTGCTCTACGGCATCAACAATCTGATGGCATCCCTGCCAGGGTTGGTTGTGTATTTGCGCCAGCGTGTCAGGGTATGAATACAGAGATGCCTAATGTGTACATGGTGCGGTCATGCACATTGACACCATGCGGCGAATAGACCTCTGGGCAGGTATTCCACTCACCTTTTTGCTGACCCTGGTGCTCAGGGTGGTCGAGCTGCTCAGCCCCACACAAAAGAGGCAGCCGCCCAGGCGGGTCTTGTGTGTGGAACTCTCAGAGATGGGTTCCACCATCTGGCCGATCCAGCCATGCGCAAACTGCGCCGTGAACTCGGCTGCGAGCTGTACTTTGCCATCTTTGCCAGTAACCGGGCCAGCCTGGATCTATGGCAGACGATTCCCGTGGCCAACATCTACACCCTGCGGGCAGACAACCTGTGGTTATTGGCCACCGATACCCTGAAGTTTTTACTGTGGACAGGAAAAACCGCATTGATACGGTGCTGGATCTTGAGTTGTTTTTCCGCTTTATTGCCCTGCCCAACCCGGCTGGTTTTTACCGCTTCCACAATGAGGGTCTCTACCGGGGGAAATGCTGACCCACCGGGCCTGCTACAATCCCCATATCCATATTACCAAGAATTTCATTGCGTTGGCCAATACACTTATGGTGGAGCAGGAGGAATTGCCCTATTCCAAACGTATATTGGCGATGAGGAAATCGTACTGCCCTGTGTCAGTGCTACCAATCACAGCAAGACCTCCTGTACTGACAATGCCTGCCTTAAGGCCATAAGCGTGGACCAGGTCTTCACCGCAGTACAGCCACTCTTGCAGACTAAGCCGTAGTCATCTGCCTCCCGGATCGTTCAAAAGGTGGTTTGGGGAGTTGTGGCCCAGTTTGTCGTTGTCTTTCATCTGCCTGACCATAGAATTTAATAGTATTGCACCCCTTCAATCCAGTCTTTAGCCGCGGTGCCATGTTTTGTCTGCGATGGTTGGGGATTGGAACTGTGGAGTATGCAAAACTTGGCCTGTGGGCGCAGCTCGCCAGGGGAGGCTGAGGTTACAGAGAAGAACGGGACTGGCCCGGCAGATAACGGCGCAGAATGCGCCAGGTATGCAGGTCTGTTTGCAGCAGGTGTTGAGAGTAGAGGTGAAGGAGGTCCATGCCCTCCTGGATGCAGCGTTGTGCCGGTTGTAGCTTGCGCAGCGTGGCCAAATCACTGCGCCCGGCAAAAAGCAGCATCTTCATGGTCTGCAGTGAAAGGGTTCGCTCTTCCCTGGATATGCGTGCAGGTTGAACAGGCTGGCACTCGTGGCAGCGCAAAAACGCTCCCGCTCCTTGCTGCGGCAGACAAACGGTGCTTGTTGCCGCAAGGGCCTTGTCACAACTCTGGCAGGTACTCAGATTTGGCATATAACCGACCAACTGCAGCAACTGCAGGTGGAAGAAGAGTGGAAATTTTAAAAAACGCTCACTCAGGTTGATTTCGGTCAAGGCCCAGACGAGCAAGGTGTAGATGCGTGGGTCTGGATCCAGCTCTCTGGTGAAACGGATGGTCAACTCGGTGATGAAACTGGCGGCTAAGTATTTGAGATAGTGTTGGCGCAGATTGAGATTGGCCTGGACAAGGTCGGCGTCTACCAGAAAATGCAGACCAGATTGGCTGCGTGGTGGCCGGTAGTACATATGCAGCAGGGAAAAGTGTTCCAGTTTGTTACTGAAACGCTTTTTACTTTTTTGTGCGCCTTTGGCAATGGCGGTTATTCTTCCTGACTGTGCGCTGTACCAGGTAACCAGTTTGTCACTTTCCCCGTGGGGAATAATGCGCAAAACAAGCCCGTCCCCTGCAGAGGGGGTCATGATGCGGCTGGGGGAGCGCTAAGGTTGAGCTTGTATTGTCCGTTCCTCGGTGTTGGAAAACCAAGGGGCTGTCCATTGACCCGCAATTTGGCACTTTGTGGTTCTGCAAATTCGATGTGGATGAAGCTGTTCGCCTCCCAGTTGACCCTGCTTTCTTTGGCATAGGTCTCCCTCAAGATGGTTTCACCATCAAGTTGCAACATCACTTCCGTGTCCTTGAGAAAATGCGCTTCCAGAACAAGGGCTTTGTTGGTGACTATGGCGCTGGTCTGCGGATCAGCGGGATGATAGGCCAAGGCCGTGGATGCCGGGATGCTGCGGGCCTGTTTGACAAAGTAGGAGAGGGGATTCCAGCCGGTAAACAGGCAGAACATGCCCACCACCAGGAGGATGATCGTCAGCAGAATGAGGGCGCTGGCAGCAGGGGAAAGCCGGGTTGGTTCGGCAAATTTTTTGGGAGTCAGTGAACCGTTACCGAGAAAATGACCGAGGTTGCTTGCTGTGTGGCTGTCGCCCCGTTCCTGCAAAAAACGCTCGGCCAGTTCGCGTCCTTCTAGGCCAAGGAACTCGGCATACATGCGGATAAAACCACGGATATAGAGGTCGGCGGGCAGGCGTTCGTAGTCGGCGGTCTCTATGGCCTGCAGATTGTTTACGGAGATCTTGGTCGCCGTGACAACATCCTGAAGACTAAGGCCCCTTTCTTCCCGTGCCTGCTGTAGGATTGCGCCTGCCGGTCGGGTTGTTGTCATATCTGTTTCAGCGTCACTGTGTCGTGTGCTCATGGGTATGTTCAGGGAACAGACGATGACATGTTCCGTTTGGGGCCACGCGCCGTGTCCGTTTCTAGTTTCGTATAATGTGTCTTAAAGTATCTTGATATACGCCTTGCTGCGGAGTTCTTCCAGCCACTGCTGCAGGCGTTTTTCCATCTCTTCCTGGAGGAGTTGCTGGTGTATCTGCTCCCTTTCCAAGGCACTTGGCATGGCCATGGTCGCTTGTTCCTGCTCGGCTTGGGGGGCAGAAGCAGGGATCCGTTTGAAAAGTAGAAAATTGCCGTCCTGCTCCACCACCGGGCTTATGCCCTGGATCTCCAGATGCTCCACTGCGGCACGGATGGGGGCCGCCATATCCTGCAAACGAAAACTGCCCAGGGCCCCTCCTTCGCCAGCCGAGGGCAAATCCGAGTGAGACCGGGCCAATTCTGCAAAATCTGCTCCTGAAAGGGCTTGGCGACGTATCTGTTCTATTTTCTTCTTTGCCTGCTCCTTCGTCAAGGTTTTACCGTTTGCATCTGGTCTGTTCCAGGCTGCACCAATCTGCAGCAGATTGTACATCTGGCTGCTGCCTGGTCCGGCCAAGCTGTGGTAGCGCTCTAGAATCCGGTCTTGGGGAATCAATATCTTGGCGCGCACCACTGCGTTGATCAACTTGCTGCTGAGGATCTGATCGCGCAGTTCTTCCCGATACTGTTTTTCACTGAGTCCGATTTCTTCCAATTCCTTGAGGAATTCGTTGCGCGTAATATTTTTGCTCAGCAGAAGTTGTTGCAAGGTGCTGTCCAGTTCGGCATCAGAGACCTTCAGGTTGCGTTTGGCCGCCTCTTGCGCCACCAGTCTTTTTTCGATGAGTCGCTCAAGGATCATGCGTCTGGCCTGGCCCATGGCCTCCCGCTGTTGTTCCGCTGGGACCTGGGCTCGTACCTGATCAAAGTAGGGTTTGGCCAGCTCGTTGACTTCCGAGAGGGTGATGGTGTCGTTGTTGACGATGGCAACGTTGCGGTCCACAAGTGCGGCCAGACCGGCATGGGGCTGAAGCCCGCACAAAACCATCAACAGGCAGAGGAATTGGAGTACGGTATATTGCATGGGAATGTGTGCAATCAGAAGGATAGTAGCGGTGGCTCACTTGGAGCCACAAAATGTACCTAATCACGACACGGCCTGCAATCATTTTGAGTGGTGCATGCCACGTTCATTTGGTGCACACAGGGTCTTTGACAGGCGAAATATAAAAATTTCTTTTTTGTAAAACTTGACGGAGGCCGCATTGTCCTTATTATATCTTTTGGATTTAACTGACTAATTTAACATATATTTTAGAGAGATTCCAAGGAGAGAGTATGCAGCTCGACAAGTTTACCCTCAAGTCACAGGAGGCTATTCAAGCCGCACAAAGCTTGGCCCAAGGCAATAACAATCAGGAACTGCAGCCAGAACATCTTGTCAAGGCTATTTTGGAGCAGCCTGGTGGCGTGGTGGTGCCGGTTTTGCAGAAGATGGGGCAGACGCCCAGCGTGGTTCTGGCCGAGGTCAATGCCCTGATCGCAGCCTTACCCAAGGTGAGTGGTTCTGGGGCAGGTCAAACCTATGCCTCGACAAAATTCAGGGGGATTTTGGATCAGTCCTTCAAGACCGCGGCCAATATGCAGGATGAGTATGTCAGCCAGGAGCACCTGTTCATGACCATTCTGGCGGATAATTCCCTCAAGGTGACGGCTGCGCTCAAGCGGCTGGGCATCAACAACGAAAATTTTCTCAAAGCCCTGATGACCGTGCGGGGCAGCCAGCGGGTAACTGATCCCTATCCAGAAGAAAAGTACCAGGCACTGGAAAAGTATGGCCGTAATCTGACCGATGACGCCCGTTTGGGCAAACTTGATCCGGTGATCGGCCGAGATGAGGAGATCCGACGGGTTATTCAGGTGTTATCCCGTCGTACCAAAAACAACCCGGTGCTCATCGGTGAGCCTGGCGTGGGCAAAACCGCCATTGTCGAAGGTTTGGCCCTGCGCATTGTCAACAGGGATGTGCCGAGTTCGCTGGCCAACAAGCAGGTGATCGTGCTGGATTTGGGCGCTTTGGTGGCTGGCGCCAAATACCGGGGCGAGTTTGAAGACCGGCTCAAGGCGGTGCTGAAGGAGGTGGAGAGCCGCTCCGACGAGTTGATTCTCTTCATTGATGAAATGCACACCCTGGTTGGTGCTGGTGCGGCAGAGGGTTCCATGGATGCCTCCAACATGCTCAAGCCGGCCCTAGCCCGCGGAGAGTTGCACTGCGTAGGTGCAACCACCCTAGATGAGTACCGCAAGTACATCGAAAAGGATGCTGCCTTGGAGCGGCGCTTCCAGCCGGTACTGGTGCAGGAACCGAGTGAAGAGGATACCATTGCCATTTTGCGAGGTATCAAGGAGAAGTACGAAGTGCACCATGGGGTGCGTATTCAGGATGCAGCCACGGTGGCAGCAGTGATACTGTCCAACCGTTACATTACCGATCGTTTTCTGCCGGACAAGGCCATTGACCTGATCGACGAGGCCGCTTCGCTCCTGCGCATTGAAATCGATTCCATGCCCACTGAAATTGACCAGTTGGAGCGCGACCGGGTGAAGCTTGAAATCGAGCAGGAGGCCCTACGCAAGGAAAAGGACGAAGTTTCGCGCGAGCGGCTTGAACGGGTCAAGGAGGAGTTGGCCAATCTCGACGATTCGCTCAAGGCCATGAAGGGGCAATGGACCTTGGAAAAAGACATCATCCAGTCTATTCGCGACATCAAGGCCAAGATCGACCAGGCCCATGTGGAAGAACAGCAGGCAGAGCGGGCAGGCGATTTGAGCACAGTGGCGGAAATTCGCTATGGCCGCATTGTACAACTGCAAAAGGACTTGGAAGAGGCCAATGCCCGTTTGAGTGAGATCCAAAAGCAGCACCAGATGCTTAAAGAAGAGGTCTCGCCCGAGGATGTTGCCACCGTGGTAGCCAAATGGACCGGTATTCCAGTGGATAAGCTGCTTGAAGGTGAAAAGGAAAAGTTGGTGCGTGCCGAGGAGATGCTCGGCCAGCGGGTGATCGGCCAAAAAGAGGCCATCACTGCGGTGGCCAATGCAGTGCGCCGCGCCCGGGCAGGGTTGCAGGATCCAGACCGACCTCTGGGCAGTTTTATTTTCCTGGGCCCCACCGGGGTGGGCAAAACAGAGCTGGCGCGCAGCCTGGCTGATTTTCTCTTTGATTCGGAGCATGCTATGATTCGCATCGACATGTCGGAATACATGGAGAAACATTCAGTGGCCCGTCTTATCGGGGCACCTCCGGGCTATGTTGGCTACGACGAGGGTGGCATGCTCACCGAGGCGGTGCGGCGGCGGCCCTATGCGGTTATTTTGCTGGATGAGATTGAAAAGGCGCATCCAGATGTGTTCAATGTGCTCCTGCAGGTGCTGGACGATGGTCGTATGACCGACGGTAAGGGGCGCACCGTGGATTTCAAGAATACCATTCTGATCATGACCTCCAACCTGGGCAGTCATGTGATTATGGAACTGGCGCAGATCGATCCGGAGGAAATGCACAAACAGGTGGATGAACTGCTGCGTCGGCAGTTCAAACCCGAATTTTTGAATCGGGTGGATGAGATCATTACCTTCCACGCCCTCAGCCGTGAAGACCTGCTCCATATTGTCGATATTCAGGTACGCAGGATGAGCAATCGGCTGGCAGAGCGTAAGATTAGGGTGGCCCTGACCAAGGAGGCCAAGCAGTTCCTCCTTGAGGCGGGCTATGATCCGGCCTTTGGCGCTCGACCGCTCAAGCGGGCTATTCAACGTCACATCGAAGATCCGCTTGCCCTGGAGATTCTCGAAGGCAAATTTGAGGAAGGGGATGGTATCCGCATTGATCGGGGCAGCGGTAATGCCCTGCTCTTTACCAAGCAGTGAGACGGCCTATCTGTCTACCCTTGCAGAGTCTGTCATGCGGTATTGTGCACCATGGCACCGGGAGGTTCCGGCGCCATGGTTGCATCTGCGCCTGTACCTGGCAGAGGCAGGTTGTGGGTTGCGGCTGTTTTTCCCTTTGAAGTGTCGTCAGGCCCTTGCCAAGCCTTCTTGCTTGCATTATCTGCGTTGTCTAAGTAAAATTTTTCTTTTTTAATGTACCCTACTTTTTAACTCAGGCCCATCCACATGGCCGTGTTCTGCACAAACAGCCATGTTGCCTGGCCCTTTCATGGCTGCATATATCTATGGACTATCGGGAAACCCTCAATCTGCCGCAAACTAAATTCAAGATGAAGGCCAACCTTACCCAGCGGGAGCCACAAGTGCTCAAACGCTGGGAAGAGGGGCGACTTTACGACAAGCTGCAGGCCGCGGCAGCGGATAAACCGCTCTATGTGCTCCATGACGGCCCCCCCTATGCCAACGGCAATATCCACCTGGGCACAGCTTTTAATAAAGTACTCAAGGATATCATCCTGCGTTCGCGCCGCCTGCTCGGCTACAATGCCCCCTATGTGCCTGGCTGGGACTGTCACGGCCTGCCCATCGAGCACAAGGTGGATCTGGAATTGGGTGAAAAAAAGCGCAGTATTCCTCTGCTCAGCAAGCGCGCTGCCTGCCGCAGGTATGCGGAAAAGTGGATTAAAATTCAGCGCGAGCAGTTCAAGCGTTTGGGAGTGCTCGGCGACTGGGACAATCCCTACCTGACCATGGCGTATGCCTACGAGGCGGTCATTGCTCGGGAATTCAACAAGTTTTTGCTCTCCGGCGCAGTGATCCGCGCCAAGAAGCCGGTATACTGGTGCGCCACCTGCACCACTGCCCTGGCCGAGGCCGAGGTGGATTATGCTGATCACAGTTCGCCTTCCATCTATGTGAAATTTCCCTTTAAGGGCGATCCAGCAGAGCTCGCACCGGAGCTTGCGGGACACAAGGTCTCAATACTCATCTGGACGACCACACCCTGGACTCTACCCGCCAACCTGGCCATTGCCCTGCATCCAGACTTTCAATACGCTGCGGTGGTCGTGGATGGTGAGGTGCTCATCCTGGCCAGCGAACTGGTAGAGTCCTGCATGCAGCTCTTTGGCAAAAAGGATTGGCGTATTGTTGCCACGCTGCCGGCCACGGCCTTTGAGGGCAAACTGTGCACACATCCCTTTATGGAGCGCGATTCCCTCTTGGTGTTGGCGGATTATGTCACCCAAGATTCGGGTACCGGCTGTGTGCATACAGCACCCGGTCATGGTGCTGACGATTATCAAACCGGTCTGCGCTACGGTCTGGATATCCTCTCCCCGGTGGATGATGAGGGTCGTTTCACCAGCGATGCTGGCAAATATGCCGGTGCGCAGGTGCCAGAGGTGAATAGCGCCATTGTTGCTGATTTGCACGCGAGCGGTGCCTTGGTGCACAGTGTGCAAATTCAGCACAGTTACCCGCATTGTTGGCGCTGCAAGGAACCGGTGATGTACCGGGCTACGCCCCAATGGTTTGTGTCCATGGAAAAACAGCACTTGCGGGAAAAGGCCCTGCAGGCCATCGAACAGGTCAGCTGGACCCCGGCCTGGGGGCAACAGCGGATCTACGGTATGGTGGAGGCGCGGCCCGATTGGTGTCTTTCTCGACAGCGTGCCTGGGGAGTGCCGATCACTGTGTTCACCTGTGTGCAGTGTGGTACGGTACTCAAGGATGAGGCAGTGTGTGAGCGCATCGACGAACTCTTTAGACAGGAGGGAGCAGATGCCTGGTTCAAGCATGAGGCAGCTGATTTCATTCCCGCCGGCACCGGGTGCAGTTGCGGCGCCACCGAATTCCGCAAGGAAAACGATATCCTTGATGTGTGGTTCGATTCCGGTACCAGCCACGCAGCAGTGCTGGAAGAGCGGCCGGAGCTCCGCTTTCCGGCAGATTTGTACCTGGAGGGCAGCGACCAGCATCGTGGCTGGTTCCAGTCCTCTCTGCTTACCTCAGTGGGCACCCGTGGATGCGCACCCTATACCGGTGTGCTCACCCACGGCTATGTGGTGGACGGACAGGGCAAGAAGATGTCCAAATCCGTGGGCAACGTGGTTGCCCCCCAGGAGGTGATCGACAAATACGGTGCTGAGGTGCTGCGTCTGTGGGTATCCAGCGAGAACTACCAGGACGACATCAAGGTGTCGGACGAAATCCTTAAACACGTCACCGATGCCTACCGGAAGATGCGCAACACCCTGCGCTTCTTGCTCAGCAATCTCTACGACTTTGCTCCTGAAAAAGACCGACTTGCCTATGGGCAGCTCACTGAAATTGATCGTTGGGCCCTGGCCCGGTTTGCCGAACTGACCCGTCGAGTCAGCCAGGCTTATGAACGCTACGAGTTCCACACGGTCTATCATGCGCTCTTCACCTTCTGTGGGACCACTATTTCCAGTATCTACCTGGATGTGCTGAAAGACAGGTTGTACTGTTCTGCCCCTGACAGTGTGGGCCGCCGGGCAGCGCAGACCGTGATCCACTTTATTCTCGACGGTCTTTTGCGTCTGATGGCGCCTATTCTCTGCTTTACGGCCGAGGAGGCCTGGCAGCATCTCTATGGACAGAGAGAATCGGATGATTTTTCAAACTCTGTTTTCTTTGCAGAAGTGCCCGCCTTGGACAACATTCCCGCAGACGCAGAGCTGGATGCGCGCTGGCAGCGTCTTTTGGCCATGCGCAGTGCCATTACCCGCGTGCTGGAAGCTGCCCGGCGCGACAAGCTCATCGGCCTTTCTCTGGATGCCGAGGTGTTAGTGCAGGCAGGGCCCGAATGGCAGGATTTACTAGCCAGCAACAGGGATTTGTTGCAGGAGTTGTGCATTGTTTCCGCTTTGCGCCTTGTTTCTGCAGATGAAGGTGTATCCTTTGCCGAGGTTGAAGGGGTGGAAGGGGTGCGCATTGCGGTGCAGCCAGCACCTGGGGCAAAGTGCGAGCGCTGCTGGTGCATCAGCCCAAGCGTGGGCGAGCATGCTGTCCACCCAACCCTGTGCAGTCGATGTGCTGCAGTAGTGAGCGAGCTTGCCGGGAGCTGAGCCTATGCCGTCCTTGTTTTTTACGATCATTTTTTTGCTCGTCTTGGCTGCGGACCAACTCAGCAAATGGTGGATTATCAGCAACTTTGCCCTGTACGAGAGCCGGGAGATTATCCCCGGTTTCTTCAATTTCACCTTTCTTACCAATAACGGGGCAGCCTTCAGTATCCTGGCAGGTCAGCCCGCGGTGTGGCGTCAGGTCTTTTTTGTGACTGTCAACGCCATTGCCCTAGTTGTTATTTGGATTGCCCAGCGCCGTTTCGGCCAAGGCTGCCGGCTTTATACTACGGCCCTGGCGCTTATTGCAGGCGGGGCTGCCGGCAATATGGTTGATCGACTACGCTTTGCTTATGTGATCGATTTTTTGGATGTATATATTGGGACGGCCCATTGGCCTGCTTTTAACATCGCCGATGCGGCCATCAATGTTGGGGTGGCACTCTTTCTTCTCAATTCGCTGGTGTTGGAGCCCCGACGCGATAGAAAAATACGCATACACGCATCTTCTGCACAACAACCATGAAAAAAACAGCGTTGATTTTTCCCGGACAGGGATCGCAATACCTGGGTATGGGTCAAGCCTTTGTCGAGACAGATGCGGAAGCCGCATCTATCATGGATTTGGCTGAAAGTATTTCGGGCTTTCCCCTGCGCAAACTCTCCTTTGATGGTCCTTTGGACGAGTTGACCCGTGTTCTCTATCTGCAGCCGGCCCTGTGCGCTATCAATCTGATCTGCTGGCAGCAACTGCACAAACGTCTGCCCGACTGGCAACCCCGATTTGTCGCGGGTCACAGCTTGGGTGAGTATTCTGCCCTTTATGCGGCGGGCGTTCTTTCCCTGGAGGCGACCCTTGCCTTGGTGACCAAGCGCGGCGAATTGATGGAGCGCGAAGGCGCTCGCCATCCCGGGGGTATGGTGGCTGTGTTGGGGCTGGATTTGGCTGCTGTGGAAAAGGTACTTACTGCCAACAAGCCTGCAGCAGGGGTGGCTGTGGTGGCCAACCACAACACGGCCCAACAGATTGTGTTGTCCGGAGATGCTGCCGGATTGGCTGCGGCAGGTGCGCTGTGCAAGGAACAGGGCGCAAAAATTATTCCACTCAAGGTGAGCGTGGCCAATCACAGTCCGTTGGTGGCTGGTGCGGTGGAGGATTTTGCCGATTTCATGGCCAAGGTCGATTTTCAGGCGCCCCAGGTGCCGGTGCTATTCAATGTGAGTGCTGGTCTGGAATGGGATCCGGAACGGATTCGGGAGCTCATGGCCTATCAGGTAGCCTCCAAGGTGCGCTGGCTCGAGATTGTAGAAGCTATGCTGATCGATGGCGTAGAACTCTTTGTTGAACTTGGCCCTAAAAACGTACTCACCGGTATGATCAAGAAAATTCTGCCCAAAGATTCCCAGGCGCGCTGTCTGCAGGCAGACACGCCAGAGGCGCTGGATGCGGTGGTGGCCGCAATAACTGCTGACTGATCAAAGGGGGCTGCTGCAGTTCAGATTTTCTTGACGACAGCCCTTTTTTTCTTATCGTGCCTAGGAGCACTTTGTGCCCAGTGCGCTGGAAAGGATGAAAACATAGGCATCCTCTCGACTATGTCGAAATCGGCATGCTGGTGCAGCAGGAAGATGCGCCCGCATCACTTTTTGATACCATTGTCATCCACGTGCATATAAAATCGTACACTACGTTTTAAGATAAGCGTATAATATGCCGGAATCATTCGATAACTGACGACGGATATGCGTAGTTCCGGTGTGCCGAGAACTATCCCCAACAACGGGTACTTCCAAATTAAATTCTGTGAGGTAATGATGTATATGCAAACTTGGGTAAAACGATTGAGCCCCTTTTTCATGCTGTTGATTTTGTTTGCTGCGGTTGATTGGAGTATGCTGGCAAGCGATGCCGATGCCCGTTCGCGTTCCGGAGGCCGTTCTTTCCGTGCGCCAGCACAGAGGCAAGCTCCGCAGCAACAGACACCGAGCCAGATGCAACAGAACCGTGGCGCGCAACAGCAGCAAGGTTCGGGTTTTGGCCGTGGCCTGATGGGTGGTTTACTGGGTGGTGCCTTAGGTGCCATGCTCTTTGGCTCCATGTTTGGCATGGGCGGTAATGGCATGGGCCTGCTGCCGCTCTTGCTTCTGGGTGTGGCGGGATTTTTTTTCTACCGTCGTTTTATACGTAAACCAGCCGGCTCTTCGCCCACAGGTTACGGACCACCATCCAGTGCTGGGGGCGGCTTTGCTTCCTCCCAGGCAGAGGCGAATTCGTACGCGCCCATTCAAGATATCCCTGGACCGGATGGGGGACTGGCGGCAGTGCGTCGGACAGATCCGGGTTTTGACGAGGCACATTTTCTGGAAGTGGCTTCCGATGTTTTTTTCAAGGTGCAGGCCGGCTGGATGCGTCGTGATTTGAGCTCCTATGGACATTTGCTTGGTCAGCAACTGAGCAACGAGTATGCAAATCACTTTAAGGAGATGAAAGAAAAGGGCCAGCTCAGCAAGATGGAGAGCATTGCCATTCGCAAGGTTGAGATTGTGGATGCTGGCAGCGATGGTAAGGAAGACTATATCACCGTGCTTTTTACCGCCAATCTGCTTGACTATACGGTGGACGAACACAGTGGTGCCTTGATTGAGGGCAGCATGACCGAGCCGGTCAAGTTTGCCGAGGAATGGACCTGGGCTCGGCCGGTGGGTACTGATAACTGGCTGTTGGAGGGGATAGAGACGGTTGAAGGTTGATGGTTAGTTTGCTTGTATGGGCAAAGCCGGATTTTCCTGCAGGAAAATCCGGCTTTTTTCTTAACAGGCTGCTGAAGAAAGCAAAAAGCTGAGCTAAATTACAAACACTATTACAAATACTAATACATACGTACGGCAATCGTCTGCATGCGTGCTGATTTTATGCTGAACGGCCCCAGCCCTTAAACGCATTTTTGCGAACAAACAGGTGTGAAATTCCATTCGCCTGCAGGTTATGGCTGACAATTGATACCCTGCACATCACCTATTGTTTGCCTGTTATGCCCATGGGCCAGACTGAGCTAAGGCAAATGAATGACCCAGCTTTTTTGTTTTATCGATTTGATTTCACATAAAAAAATGATGGTGAGCATAAATTGTGTTGGATGGTGTTTTCTCTGTGGTGACTTTACGGTGCATCCCCTTGAGTCAACTAAGTGGTGATGAGGCCAGAAAAACACGCACGCTTTAGGATTGCATCTCAAGAGTATTTCGGTTAAGCTTTTTAGGTGAAAGTCATTTCTTCCTGTTTCTACAAGGGGATGGGTCGCTCAGCTGACTGGTCGCGCTTAAAAGGCGTCCGGCTGGTCTAAAACGGTTTCTTATGTTGTGCGATTTCACCTTGATTGTATTTTTTTGTTTCACGTCTGCCGCAGTCCGACTGCCGGTCAACCTAAAACAGCATTGAAGGAGATTGAGCTTATGTCTCGGAAAATGGTCACAATTGACGGAAACCAGGCGTGCACGCATGTCGCGTATGCCACTAGTGAAGTCATTACAATTTATCCCATCACGCCGTCTTCTCCGATGGCTGCCGAGGCAGACGCCAAGGCCAATGCAAAGCAGGAAAATATCTGGGGCAGCATCCCGGTTATTTCGCAGATGCAGTCCGAGGCAGGCGTAGCCGGCTCCATCCACGGTTCTCTGGGTGCTGGTGCACTGTGCACCACCTTTACCGCTTCCCAGGGTCTTTTGCTGATGATTCCCAACATGTACAAAATCGCCGGTGAGCTCACTCCCACGGTTTTTCATGTTACTGCCCGTGCCCTTGCCTGTCAGGGTCTTTCCATCTTCGGCGACCATGGTGATGTCATGGCGGCCCGCCAAACTGGGTGGGGCATGCTCTGCTCCCAGGATGTACAGGAAGCCCAGGACTTTGCCCTGATTGCCACCCAGGCATCCCTTGCCTCCAGGATTCCCTTCATCCATTTCTTCGATGGCTTCCGCACCTCCCATGAGGTGATGAAAATTGAAGAGTTGACCATGGATGATATGCGGTCCATGATCGATGAAGACCTGGTGATCGCCCATCGTGAGCGCGCCCTTACCCCTGATCGCCCCTCCTTGGCTGGTACGGCGCAAAATCCGGATGTCAACTTTATTGGCCGTGAAACGGTCAACAAGTACTATGACGCGACCCCGGGTATTGTACAGGCGACCATGGACAAGTTCGCCGAATTGACCGGCCGGCAATATCATCTTTTTGATTATATCGGTGCACCCGATGCCACCGATGTGATCGTGATTATGGCCTCCGGCGCACTCACCGTAGCCTCCACCGTGGAGCATCTGATTGCCCAGGGTAAGAAAGTTGGCATGGTAGTTGTCCGTCTATACCGTCCCTTTGATGGCGTGGCCATGGTCAATGCACTGCCCCCCACGGTAGAGCGCATTACGGTCATGGACCGCACTAAGGAACCCGGCGCCATTGGCGATCCGCTGTATCTCGATGTTCGTGCAGCCGTAGCCGAAGCCGAAGAGGCCAACCCCACCATGATTGCCCCGGTCATGTTCAATGGCCGTTATGGGCTTGGCTCTGCAGAGTTCAACCCGGCCATGGTCAAGGCTATTTTCGATAACATGGCCTCCTTTGCACCTAAGAAAAAGTTCTGTGTCGGTCCCAATGACGATGTTACCTTCAGCAGCCTGAGCTACGACAAATCCTTCAACATTGAAGGTGATGACGTCTACCGCGCCATGTTTTACGGTCTTGGTTCCGACGGTACGGTTGGTGCCAACAAGAACACCATCAAGATCATCGGCGGTGAGACCGATAACTCCACCCAGGGATACTTTGTCTACGATTCAAAGAAATCCGGTTCCATGACCGTATCCCACCTGCGTTTTGGTAAGAATCAGATCGTTGCACCGTATCTGATCAACAAGGCCAACTTCATTGCCTGCCACAACTTCGCCTTCTTGGACAGCTATGACATGCTGGCCAACTTGGATACCGGTGGTACCTTCCTGCTCACCACCTCCTACAACAAGGATGAGATTTGGGATCACCTTCCAGCCCTGGTGCAGAAGCAGCTGATCGAGAAGAAGGCAAAGTTTTTCATCATTGATGCGGTCAAGTTGGGTATGGCCCTTGGGCTGGGCGCGCGCATCAATATGATCATGCAGACTGCTTTCTTCAAAATTTCCGGCATCCTTACCAAGGATGAAGCCATTACAGCCATCAAAGACGCCATCCAAGAGACCTATGGTCAAAAGGGCGACAAGATCGTGCAGATGAACTACAGTGCGGTCGATGGTGCGGTTGAAAACATCTATGAAGTTCAGGTGCCCAGCAAGGTAACCGGTCATCAGATGCCACCGATCGTGCCCGAGGAGGCGCCGGATTTCGTCAAGCAGGTGACTGCAAAGATGATGGAAGGCCGTGGCGAAGAGATCAAAGTTTCCGAAATGCCAGCAGATGGTCGTTGGCCGACCGCCACAACCCAATGGGAGAAACGCAACATCGCAGTGCAGGTTTCCCAGTGGCAGCCCGAGGCTTGCATCCAGTGTGGTCGCTGTTCACTGGTGTGCCCGCATGGCTGTATCCGTATGAAGGTGGCAACGCCTGAGGCCCTGAAAGAGGCTGGTGCGGATGCAACCTTTAAAACCGTAGATGCCATTGGTAAAGAGTTCAAGGATATGAAGTTCACTCTGCAGGTTTCAACCCCGGACTGCTGTGGTTGTACCCTGTGCGTGAGCGTCTGCCCGGGACGTAAGAAAGATGCCGATGGCAAGAGGACTGAAGAGCGTGCCTTGGCCATGGAGATGAATACCGAGGAACTGCGCGAACGCGAAGCTCCTCACTGGCAAACCTTCCTGGCCCTGCCCGAAGTGGATGAAAAACTCATCAACATTGGCACCATCAAGGGCAGCCAGTTCAAACGGCCGCTGTTCGAGTTCTCCGGAGCCTGCGCAGGTTGCGGCGAGACCCCGTACATCAAGCTGGTTACCCAGCTTTTTGGCGACCGCATGCTGACCTCCAACGCCACCGGTTGTTCCTCCATCTACTCTGGTAACTTGCCCACCACTCCGTATGCCAAGCGTGATGATGGTCGTGGTCCGGCCTGGTCCAACTCGCTGTTTGAAGACAACGCCGAGCATGGTCTTGGCATGCGTCAGGCAGTAGACAAGCTGGGCATGCAGGCTGTTGAGCTCTTGGAGAAGGCTGTTGACGAGAAGATCGTTGACAAGAGTCTGGCAGACTCTATCCTCGACGCCAAGCAGGATACCCAGGAAGAGATCGAGGCACAGCGTGGCCGGATTGACGAGCTGAAGGCTGTTCTGAACAAGAGCAAGAGTGCCCTTGCCAAGCGTCTTTACCATGTGGCCGACTATCTGGTGAAAAAATCTGTCTGGATCATCGGTGGTGACGGCTGGGGTTATGACATTGGTTATGGCGGTGTGGATCATGTTCTTGCTTCAGGTATGAATGTGAACATTCTGCTCTTGGATACCGAGGTGTACTCCAACACCGGTGGTCAGATGTCCAAATCCACCCCACGTGCAGCTGTGGCACAGTTTGCTGCTGGTGGTAAGCAGGCACCCAAGAAGAATATGGGTATGATTTTCTCCACCTTCGGTAATGTCTACGTGGCCCGCATCTCCATTGGTGCGAATCCGCAGCAGGCAATCCGTGCTATTCAGGAAGCCGAGGCATACGATGGACCTTCCTTGATCATTGCCTATGCACACTGCATCAACCACGGCATCAACATGGCCCTTGGTTTGGAGCAGCAGAAGAAGGCAGTGGAGTGCGGTCACTGGTCATTGTATCGCTACAACCCGGATCTGGAGAAGGAGGGCAAGAACCCGATGGTGATCGATTCCAAGGAACCGACCATCAGCTTTGCCGACTACGCCTTGAACGAAAACCGGTATCGCATGCTGAAGATGGCCAATCCTGAGCAGGCCGATGAATTGATGAGGCTGTCTCAGGAGGATGTGGACCGGAGTTGGAAGATGCTCAAGGCCTGGGCCAAGGCACTCGACGCCGAGTAACATCTGTTCATTTATAGTGCATAAAAAAAGCCTTGCCGGATTATTCCGGCGGGGCTTTTTTTATAATGGCTCTCAACCAAAGCCATTATAAAAATAAACAGTTCGAAGTCCCCAATAGCAAGCCAACTTTAGTTTATTAAAGGGGAAGGATTGAAATGCAAATCAATCTTAATCAGCTCAGGGCTTTTTATATGGCTGTTCACTACAAAAGTATTTCTACAGCTGCAGAACAGCTCTACGTGACACCGGCAGCCGTAAGTATGCAAATCAAGAAACTTGAGCAGTGGCTAGGAAAAAGACTTTTAGAGAGGAGCGGCAACACGTTCACTGTCACTGAAGAAGGCATGGCTCTTCAAGCGTACGCACAAAATATTTTTAATGAAGTTGAACGCTTGGAACATAATATCATGGTGAGACGTCGTGATCAGGCCGGAGAATTACGCATTGGTATGCATCATTTTCCTGCACAATATTTCATGCCTACCATTTTAATGGGGTTGAAAAAAAAAGGCTCTTCGTCGTTTCAAGTGGATTTGAGGAGCTGCTGGATAGGCGCAGCCAGCAGGTAGATGATGCTGATGAAGGTGTCATCGTTTCTGTATCCCCTGGCCCGGCATTTGGCGGCCTGGAAG
>Ga0334886_1001384_pt1 | contig 28793 bp, 22 predicted proteins | sample GraSluR1_MG_9_FD_207232 | JGI IMG/M metagenome (GOLD analysis project Ga0334886, IMG submission 207232) | Sludge microbial communities from methane-producing bioreactor in Wageningen University, Netherlands - Granular Sludge_27_06-R1 | ecosystem: Engineered > Bioreactor > Anaerobic >... | reverse complement strand
ACTGCCAGGCCATCCAGCTTGGGCTCCACCATGCAGGCAAGTTCCTCCTCCCACTTCAGGTAGCGGCGCAGCCGCCCGATAAAATCGGCAAGTTCGCCGCTAGTAAAAATATTCTCCAGGCTGAGCATGGGACGCTGGTGCCGGACAGGCTGAAACCCATCCAGCACAGCGCCGCCCACCCGGTGACTGGGGGAATCCGGGCTAACCAGCTCGGGAAAGCGCGCCTCCAAGTCCAACAGTTCTTGAAAGAGACGGTCGTATTCACCATCGGCAATAACCGGATTATCAAGAACATAGTAGTTGTAGGCGTGCCGGTGCAAGAGCCGGCGCAACTCGGCCAGTCGCAGCATAGCCTCGCTGCGACTGGCCTCCTGCCCCCTACTTGCCATCAATGAGCTTGCCCTGCTTGGCAATATTTTCCGAACTGACCTCATCAATAAAAATCAACACACTCTCCTTAGGTTTCCCTGCGATGCGGTGCAGGGAATCAGTGACTTCTTCGGCGATTTTTGCCTTCTGTTCCCTGCTGAGATTTCCGGCCACTCTGATATTGACGTACGGCATTTTGTCCTCCTACCTGGTTGTGTGCTGTCGGTGGTTTGACTGTAGCTTATCCCACAACAGCATATTTTTATTAAAATAATCTTTTTTGTACAGACATAAGGCTTGCAGCCCCGCTATCTATACCAGTATTTTACAGCTGCGTCGATGCACTTCCATGCAGCCAGGCATTGGTCTCTGTAAAAATATACACAACACGTAGGAGAAAACATGCACGTCTTGGTTACAGGCGGGGCAGGATACATTGGCAGCCATACCTGCCTGGAATTGCTCCAGGCAGGCTGTGCAGTGACAGTGGTGGACAACCTCTGCAATGCCAGCCGGGTGGCCGTTCAGCGGGTGGAGGAGCTGGGCGGCAAGCGCATCAACTTTGTGGAACTCGACCTGCTTGATCTCCCGGGACTACGCCAGGTCTTTACCCAACATCCCGATATCCAGGCAGCCATCCATTTTGCCGGACTCAAGGCTGTGGGCGAATCAATGGAGCAGCCGCTGCGCTACTACCAAAACAACCTCATCTCCACCTTGAACCTCTGCCAGGCAATGGCAGAGCATGGAGTCAAGCACCTTGTTTTTTCCTCCTCGGCAACGGTATATGGTACACCGGCAACCTCACCCATCCGGGAAGATTTTCCCCTTGCCCCCTTCAACCCCTATGGTCACGGTAAATTGATGGTCGAGCAGATCCTGCGCGATCTGCACAGCAGTGATCCGGCCTGGCAGGTGGTCTTGCTGCGCTACTTCAACCCGGTGGGAGCACATCCCAGCGGCCGTATCGGTGAAGATCCCAGGGGCATTCCCAACAACCTCATGCCCTATGTTACCCAGGTGGCTGCAGGCAGACACAAGGAAGTGCGCGTTTTTGGCAACGATTATCCCACCCCGGATGGCACTGGTGTGCGCGACTATTTGCACGTGGTTGACCTGGCCAAAGGCCATGTACAGGCCCTGCACCATACGCAGCAGCCGGGCGTATTCGTCTACAACCTGGGCACTGGTCGGGGCAGCTCGGTGCTGGAGATTATTCGCTCCTTTGCAGAGGTCAATGCCCTGGACATTCCGTACCGCATTGTTGCCCGCCGACCCGGCGACATTGCCGAGTGCTATGCCGATCCATCCCTGGCCTGGCAAGAGTTGGGCTGGAAGACAGAATACAACCTGGCTGACATGTGCCGACATGCCTGGGACTGGCAAAAGAACAATCCAAACGGCTATCCTCCATCCACATGACATACGCCACGCCCGACACAGGCTCTGAAGAAGGTCAAAAAATCAGCAGGCAAGCTTGAAAACAAAGTACATCCATTTTAACTTCAGCCGCAACTCGACAATCTCCACCAGAATGGCCTTAATTGGGCGACAAGGGGTTGCACTCTTTGCGGTTGTTATAAAACGCTCTCTCCCTCAGTAAAACCTTAGCACAAGAGAACAAAAACCATGGCCGCAGAACTCATTTACGGCAAAAACATTGCCGCAGCCATCCAAAGCGAGCTGGCAGAAGCAGTACAACAGCTCAAGAGCCAGGGTGTGGTGCCCGGGCTCGCCACCATTCTGGTGGGCGAAGATCCGGCATCCCAATCGTATGTGCGGGCAAAAAACAATACTGCACGCGTTTTGGGGATCCATTCCGAACAGCGCAACCTGCCGGCTGATACCAGTGAGCAGGAACTGCTGACCTTGATCGCTGCCTGTAACTGCGACCCTGCCATTCACGGCATCCTGGTACAGCTTCCCCTGCCCGGCCAGATCAATGAGGCCAAAATTCTGGCCAGCATTGATCCGGCCAAGGATGTGGACGGCTTTCACCCGGTGAATGTGGGTAAAATGGTGCTGGGTGAACCCTGTCTGCTGCCCTGCACACCCCACGGTATTGTTGAACTGCTCCTGCGCAGTGGAGTGGAAATTACAGGCGCCGAAGTGGTGGTGGTGGGTCGCTCCAACATTGTGGGCAAACCTGTGGCCAACTTGCTCATCCAGAAACGCCAAGGCGGCAATGCCACGGTCACCCTGTGCCATACCCGCACCAAGGACATGGCCTTCCATACCCGCCGGGCAGACATCCTCATCGTGGCAGCAGGCGTGCCAAAAATGATTACTGCAGATATGGTAAAGGAAGGCGCGGTGGTGATTGATGTGGGCGTCAACCGCATTGGCATGAGTGAAAGCGGCAAGGCCGTCCTGGCCGGTGATGTGGATTTTGCCGGGGTAGCGGAAAAGGTGCGTGCCATTACTCCGGTACCAGGTGGTGTTGGCCCCATGACCATTACCATGCTCATGCACAATACGGTGCAGGCAGCCAAGACAGCGGCGGGCATACAACTGTAGACCGCGACGAGAAAAACAAAGACCCCAACTAAAAAGACCGCCCTGTACAGGATAGGAAAAAGATATGCAGCAACAAAAAAAACCCGTTTGCCCGACTTGCGGTGGCAGTGGAGAAATCGGTTTCTTTCGGGGAGAAAGTCGCTTTTTGCTCACCAGGGAAGAATGTCCTGCCTGTTTTGGTTTGGGCTATATCCTGGAAGAAAACACATCTCCAACCGCGACAAATGCCAAAACAGATGCACCAGAAAAACCACACTAGTCCGGTTGCGGCCCAACTCCTCCAAAATACAGCGCCAGACTGCACAACATTATGATCATCCGCAAGAATATTTCCTTTTGTATTGTTTGTTTCGTCGTGTTCTTGGCTGTCCACCTGGCTCCTCGACCAGGCCAGGCCGATGCCTTGAGCGAGTGTATGCAAAAAACACTTTTTTCATCCAACGACGCAGTCACCGTGGGAGAAATACGCGCCCAGTGCCTGCAGCAGCTTAGTGCAGCCGACTCGCTTGCCCAGGGCCAGCCACGAACCGCTGTGGAAAAACGGGTGCGGGAGGAGCGGAAAAATATCCTCAAACCCTTCACCCTCACTGCCCACCGTGCCAACTACATCCTGCCCTTTGCTTTCAATTCTGCGGGATATAACTCCAGCCACCACGGTGTCAAGGCTGATGGCGATCCCTACGACTTCAGAGAAGCTGAGGTACAATTTCAGCTCAGTTTGAAAACACCTCTCATGGTGGACCTGTTTGACGGCAACCTGGATGTATACGCCGCTTACACCAACCACAGTTTCTGGCAGATGTACAACTCAGATGATTCAAGGCCCTTTCGTGAAACCATCCACGAACCAGAGATCTGGGTGCAGTTTCATCCCAACTGGGAGTTATTCGGCTTCAAGAACACAGGCAACCTCTTTGGTTTCAACCACCAGTCCAATGGCCAGGGCAACCTCCGCTCCCGCACCTGGAACCGGCTCTTTGCCACTTTTTTGGTCGAACGCGGCAACCTGGCCATCTCGCTCAGACCCTGGGTCGCTTTCTACGACAAAGATGCGGACGGCGACAATCCAAACATTTCCGACTACATGGGCCATTACGAGATGATGCTTTCCTACCGTGCAGGAGAGCACACCTTCACCCTGCGAGAGCAAAACAACCTTGAGTCCGGCTTCAGTCGTGGTGGACTGGAGTTGAGTTGGAGCTTTCCTTTGGGTAGTTGGCCATTTTTGCGGGGATATGTGCAGTATTACACGGGCTACGGTGAAAGCCTGATCGACTATGACGAGTACGTCAATCGCATAGGCATCGGCTTTTCCCTGTCAGACTGGCTGTAAGGGCAACCGCACTGAGGGCGGGCATGCTCATATTTTGATGGGATCGCCAAGGAAACGGGGCTGGGTATCGAGGATGGTCACATCCAACACGCAGAAAAATTTTGAAAAAATCTCCCGCAGTTTCGTCTTAATGCCGCTGGTTAGGCCCACATCCTTGGCATTGTAGCCCACCAGTTCTATGCCGTTGTGGCGCGCAATGTATATGGCCCTGCTGTTGTGGAACTTCTGCGAAACCACAATACCTTCCTTCTGGCCGAATACCCTGTGGAAGCGAATAACCGAGTCCAGGGTGCGCAACCCGGCAAAGTCGCAGACAATATCAGCTGCTGGTACCCCAAGACGGAGCAAATCCCTGCGCATGAAGATCGGTTCGTTGTAACTCCGGGTGCGATTGTCACCGGAAACGAGCACCTTTTTGCACTTACCGCTGTGGTACAACTGCGCTGCTGCCTCAATTCGATTGCGATAGTACTGGTTTTCCATGCCCGTTTTCACCCACTTGGATGTGCCCAACACCAAGATGCAGTAGACATCGGGCAGCTTGGCCAAAGAATCGCCGCTGTATCTGCCGTAGCTGGCGACCAGCACATTACAACCCATGATTGTTGCCGCAAGGAGAGCAAGCAGAACCGCTGCTGCAAGAAACATCCACACCACGATCTTTTTGAGTCGATGAGGAAAAAACGCTTTCATAACCAACAAGTACGTTACCATCCCTGCATGGTCAGCGAAGCATGCCCAGAGCAAGCTGCGCGACACCTGCGACTCTGCAGAGAACTTTCTCGGCAGTATACAGGAAACAGTTGACTACAGCCCCGCTTTTATCCTGGTGTTGCCCCTGAAATGTATTCTATGCTGCTAAGTGTGCATGCCATGCTGACTGTCGCAATGGTTTCGACAACAGCGACATTGTGGGCATGTGCGGGTGGCATACCAAAAAAAGCGCATCAAACATGGCCTTGATGCGCTGCCCTGTCCGCCTTGGAGTGTGGGGATGGGGCCGCGAATCAGGTGAAGGTGGGCAAGTATATGTGTAGGCAAGTTGTATCCGACCCACCCAAATTTAAACAGACCTGTTCACACAAAAAACACAGACACATTACGTTCCGATACATCGTCCCTTGATCAGGCCCTTTTCCACAATCATGGTTCAGTATAACGGATTCGCATTCATTCAACTCAACTAATGCTTGACTTTTTGTGCAGCCAAAGTATTATAAAAAGTTTGACTATATTTGGCTACAATGCTAGGGCCTATAGCTCAGTTGGTCAGAGCCACCGGCTCATAACCGGTCGGTCCCTGGTTCGAATCCAGGTGGGCCCACCAACGTATCCCGCAGGAAGATGCCGGCGGAGGCAGGTTTTCCACATATTCAATGCAAATCAGAATAGTTCCCGACATACAGACCCTGTTGCTTCACCACCAATCTTCCCGGCATGAAGATTTCATCAAGGTACACCTCACCAGGTGTACCTTTTTTCATTCCTTTCACTGAGACCGTGCCCACAGTACAAGACATACACACCGCACTGCAAAGCCTTGTGCCAGACACACTGGCTGAACCGTGGGACAATGTCGGCATCCTGGTCGGATCGCCGGCACAGCCCGTGCACCGCATCCTGGTGGCGCTGGATCCCTGCACAGTCCTGGTCGAACAAGCTGTTAAACGGAACTGTGACCTGATCATTACCCACCATCCCATCATCTTCAGACCAATCAAGGCGTTGCACACCAATACGCCTGTAGGTGCCTTTCTCGCCGCCGTGATCCGGGCGGGCATCAGTGTCATTGCCTGCCATACCAACCTGGATTCCATGGCAAAGGGAGTCAGTAACGCCTTGGCCCAAGGGCTTGGTCTGGAGAATATCCGGCCACTTGTTCCATCGACCCACAGCTGTGCCGATCAATGCGGCCTGGGCAGTATCGGCACATATCCACACCCCTTGCCTGCTGCTGAACTCATCCAGCGCCTGCAGCGCTTCTGTGCACCAGAATGGCTCCTCGATGCCGGCAACAGACCAGAAAGCATCAGCCGAGTGGCGGTATGTGGTGGTTCTGGCTCGGACCTTGCCGAAACAGCACTGGCCCAAGGGGCTGAAGTGTATATCACCGCTGAAATCAAACACAATGTGGCCCGTTGGGCAGAAGAGGTGGGAATCTGGCTTGTGGATGCCGGCCACTTCCCCACGGAAAACCCGGCCATGCCACTTTTTGTCCAGCATCTGCACGACCTGTTACACAGCCGTACCTGGACTATACCCATCGAGTTGGCGGAACAGGAAGCCCCCTTGCGGCTACTCTGGTCGCCAACCGGTTCATAAACGCTCATTTTCACTTTGTATATTCGCTTTTTTGAACAAGGAGACCCTCATTGAAAGAAGAAATGGAAAGACTTATTGATCTGCAACAGATCGATAGCGAAATTGCCGGATTCGACAAAGCCATTGCCAAATGCGAAGATGAACTGGCCAAGCGTGAACAATCCATTGAGCAAAAACAGGAGAAGCTTGCCACCCTGCAGGCTAAAATTGAACGGCTCAGCGAAAAACAGAAGGAAAATCAAGAGGAACACGAACAGGCCACAGCCCGGGTGAAAGACCGCCAGAACAAAATGTTGCTGGTGCAAACCAGCCGCGAACACCAGGCCCTGCTCAAGGAAATAGAAGAAAACAAAAAGTTGGCCAAGGATACCGAAGAACGCGCCCTGCAATTCATTGAACAGCTGGAACAGCTGGGGGTGGAAGCCAAGGATCTGGACAACCAGTGCAAAGGAGAGCAGGATTTACTCAAAAAGGAACAGCAAAGCAGTGCCAAGGAGATCAAGCGCCTGGCAACAGCCAAAAAAAACATTGAAGGTGAGCGTGCAGCCAAGGTTGCAGCGGTGCAGCCAAACTACATACAACGCTATACCAAGCTCATCGCCAGGCGTTCCGGCTTGGCAGTGGTTGCCGTGCAGGATAGCATTTGCCTGGGCTGCCACATGACCCTGCCGCCGCAACAGGTAAACGAGGTGATGAAGGGGGATAAACTCAACATCTGCCCCACCTGCCAACGCATCCTCTATTTCAGGGAGGAAGAGGACGCACAGGAGGAGTCGCTTGTCGAATAAGCGCCCAGCCAGTCCGCCACTGCCCAACCGGGAAAGTATTTGCCAGGTTCTGGCCACCCGGCTGGACGACAGCCTTCTCAAACAGCTTTTTCCAGGGTACGATGTGGCTGTGCTCCGGCAGATCTTGGCGCAGGATTCTAACCCTGTGCAGGACGGACAGCAAAAACAGCACATGGCCAATATGCCCCGCCCTGAACCGGCAGAAGAGCGTTTTGTGACCATGTCAGGCTGGTGCAGACTGTTCACCGATGGTGCTTCCCGTGGTAACCCTGGCCATGCAGGTGCAGGTGCGCTGCTTTACGGTGAAGATGGCCGAAAGATGCGCCGTTTATCTGCCTACCTGGGCGTCTGCACCAACAATGTGGCGGAATATCGGGCCCTGCTGCTGGGCCTGCAGGAAGCCAAGGCCTGTGGTTGTACGCATCTGGCCCTGTTTCTCGATGCAGAATTAGTGGTACGTCAGCTGCAGGGACGCTACAAGGTAAAGCATGAACAGTTGCAGCCGCTCTACCGGGAAGCCTGTCAACTGCTGGCAGGTTTTAACAAGTGGACTGTGAATCATGTACCCCGCGCAGACAATGCCCAGGCCGATGCTTTGGCCAACCAGGGCATTGACAGCCATCTTGCCGGTGACAAGAATGGGGGGACACAATCTGGATGAAGCGAAGCAGCCAACAGGCTGTTTCGCAGTATCTGCAAGTTAAGGGGTGGGCGCATGATCGCTCCGGCATTGCCGGAGAGGAAAGTCCGAACACCACAGGGCGCGGTGGTTCGTAACGCGAACCCTGGGCAACCAGGGGAAAGTGCCACAGAAAAGATACCGCCGATGGGGCCTTGAGCCCACAGGTAAGGGTGAAATGGCGAGGTAAGAGCTCACCGCCTGCCTGGTGACAGGCAGGGCAGGGTAAACCCCACCGGGTGCAAGACCAAATAGGGAGGCGCTTGAAGGCGGCCCGCTTGATGCCTCCGGGTAGGTTGCACGAGATGCCGGGTGACCGGTATTCCCAGTCAAATGATCATGCTCTACCATGGTGCCTGGGCATTTTGGTGGAGACAGAATTCGGCTTATAGCCCACCCCTTTTTTTATGATGATGGATGCCGCAAATCTGCCGCCCTGCGGCGCCATTCTTGCCGCTGGTGGCCTAGGAACCCGTATGGCCACAGTCCAGCCCAAGCAACTGCTGCTGCTGGCCGGTAAGCCGATATTGGTACGCAGCTGTCGGGCACTGGCGCAGCTGCCCGCCATCAAGGAAATTGTGGTGGTGGCACCCGCTGCCCACATGCAACAGTGCCGCCAGCTGTGCCACACCCTGCTGCCACCGGATCAGGTGGCGCGTCTCATTTTTACTCCAGGTGGAACAACCAGGCAGGATTCGGTGCAGGCCGGGCTGGAGTCGCTCTCCCCTACCCTTGCCCTGGTACTGGTGCATGATGCTGCCCGGCCCCTGGTGGAGGCAGATCTCCTGCTGCGTTGCCTGCATGCGGCAAGTTGCCACGGCGCGGCCATAGCTGCGCTCCCGGTTACCGATACACTCAAGTATGTGGCTGCAGAATCTGGCACTATCCGCGCCACTATTGACCGCACCAATCTGTGGCGAGCACAGACCCCCCAGGTTGTGCGCCGCGATCTGCTCCAGCAGGCCTTTCGTACAGCTGCGGCCCATGGCTTCCAGGGAACCGATGAGGCAGCCCTCCTGGAGCATGCAGGCATTGGCGTTCAGGTGGTGCCCGGTTCGGAGCGCAATCTGAAAATTACCCGACCAGAAGACCTCTTTGTAGCCGAAGCCCTGTTGCACAACAGCACGACAGGAAGGACAAATTATCACACCAACGACAATGCCATGAAGATTGGCCACGGTTTTGATGCCCACCGCCTGGTGGCTGGCCGCAAGCTGATTTTGGGTGGGGTGGACATTGGCCATCCCCTGGGTCTGGATGGTCATTCCGATGCGGATGTGGTCAGCCACGCCCTTACCGATGCCATCCTGGGGGCCTTGGGTCAGGGTGATATCGGTCGCCATTTTCCAGATACTGACCCCAAGTACAAGGGAGCAGACAGCCTGCATCTGCTGGAAAAAACCTGGCAACTAGCTGCCCAACAGGGCCTGCGCCTGGCCAATGCCGACATCACCATCATTTGCCAAACACCCAAACTCGCCCCCTACCTGGCCCGCATGCAACACAACCTGGCGCGTTGCTGCCAGGCAGCGGATGGACAGATAAACATCAAAGCCACCACCACGGAAAACATGGGCTACACCGGCCGGGGCGAAGGAATTGCCGTCCATGCCGTCATTTTGCTTGAGGTTGTACATGAAGGTTGATGCAGAACGTTTGGCGCAGGAGTTCGTTACCCTGTGCGAAATTGAAAGTCCGTCCCGCCATGAGGGCCGCATTGCTCGCTATTTGCAACAAATACTCAAGGCGTTGGGTGCAGACGTGGTGCTTGAGGATGATTCCACAGCTCATACCGGCTCGGAATGCGGCAACCTGCTTGTTCGTTTTGCCGGCAGCCTGCCACTTGCACCCATTTTTTTCAACTGCCATATGGATACCGTGCCGCCCACCAAGGGGATCAAGGTCCAGCGCAGCGGCGATCTCTTCACCAGCAGTGGCGATACTATCCTAGGCAGTGACGATAAATCGGGTTTAGTGGCCTGCATCGAAGCCATGCGCGTACTCAGGGAAAACAACACGGCACACCGCCCAGTGGAGTTTCTCTTCACCACCTGTGAGGAGATTGGCCTGATGGGAGCCAAGGCCTTTGACGTAGAACTCTTGAGGGCACAAGAAGGATATGCCCTTGACTCCACCGGTTTTGCCAAGGTAATTACCCATGCGCCTGCTGCCAACAAGCTGCATATACATGTGTCAGGGGTGGCGGCACACGCTGGCCTGCATCCTGAATGGGGAGTCAATGCCATTGTTTTGGCTGCCAAGGCCCTGGCAGAGATTCCCTGCGGTCGCATCGACGAGGAAAGCACGGTCAACTTTGGCATAATCCAGGGTGGTGTAGCCGCCAATATTGTGCCGGAAAAAGTAGTGATCAATGGCGAAGTACGCAGCCACGATCCAGTAAAACTCAAACAGCTGACCCAGACCATCACTGACCGCTTTGTCAACACCGCCCGACATTGGACAGACCCCACTGGCGCAGCCCGGGGCAAACCAAGAATAGAGGTCCGGGTAGAGGAAGATTTTCCAGCCATGGCCCTGGCAGCAGACAGCCAAGTAATTCGCCGCATTGCGCAGGCAGCCACAGCCATCGGCATTGAGCTGAGCTACGAAAAGGCCGGCGGCGGCAGTGACGCCAATATTTTCAACGGTCGCGGTCTGGCCACTGCCATTGTGGCCACTGGCATGACCAATGTGCATTCCACCAATGAGCGGGTGGAGCTTGCCGACATGGTGAGTCTGACCAAACTCATTCTTGCCCTACTCACCGAGGTGGACTGCTGAGTGCAACCTGGCCCAACAGGAGCGGCTCGCTTGTCCCTATCACCTTCACCATTCCCATCAACCTCTACCGATATCAGCCATGCGTCTTCCCAGTCCCTCTTCGCCAAACCCATCCGCCATCCTCTTGATGCACTGCCCGGACAACAAGGGCATCATCGCCACGGTGAGTGAGTTCATCGCCAAGAACAACGGCAACATCACCTTTCTCGACCAACATGTGGATGCCAGCAAAAGCGTTTTTTTCATGCGCATTGAGTGGGAACTCAACGGCTTTGCCATTCCAGAAGAAAAGATAGGAGAATACTTCGACGTTTTGATCGGGCGACGCTACAGTATGCAGTGGCAGTTGCACTTCTCACAAGAAATGCCGCGCATGGCAATTTTTGTCTCCAAATTGCCCCACTGCCTGTTTGATCTTCTCTCCCGCTGGAAATCCAGGGAAATAGAGGTGGAAATTCCGGTTATTATCAGTAACCACAAAGACATGGAGCCTGTGGCCCGGCAGTTCGGGGTCGCATTCGAGCACTTTGCCATCACCAGTGCCAACAAGCAGGAGCAGGAAAAGGCGCAACTGGAGCTGCTGGCCCGACATGGAGTGGATTTTATCGTGCTGGCCAGGTATATGCAGGTGCTTACGGAGGAATTCGTCTCCCACTATCCCAACAGGATTATCAATATCCACCACTCCTTCCTGCCCGCCTTTCCCGGGGCAAAACCGTACCACAGCGCCTATGAACGCGGGGTGAAGGTGATTGGTGCCACGAGTCACTACGTGACCGCAGAGCTGGACGGTGGCCCCATCATTGCCCAGGACACCATCCGCGTCACCCATGAGGATTCCATTGAAGATCTGGTGCGCAAGGGCCGTGACCTGGAAAAAGTCATTCTGGCCAGGGCCGTCTGGCACCATATCCAGCGGCAGGTGCTCGTCTATCAGAATCGCACCTTGGTTTTTTCGTAAACAGTGGAAAAACTCCGGCATGTTTCTTCATCATGCCGGAGCGTGGACTATGCGGCGCTTTCTGCGGCGAGAAATTCTATTTCATACTCCGAAGGTTTCATATCCGAGCGCACGGTGATGTCGATGATGGCATTGTGTTGCCGCTCCAGGGCAACCAGCTCCTCCTTTTTTCGATTAAGGAGGTATTGGGCAACTTCCAAGGGAAAGCCACAGGTCACCCTGGCCACCTTCTTGCGAATAATACCGGTCTGAATGCGGCGCAAGTAGTAGAGCGCCTGTGTTTCCACCGAACGCACTACACCCCGGCCCTGGCAATGGGTGCACGTAATATAACTGCCCTTGGCAGTGGGAGCCCCCATCTTTTGCCGGGATATCTGCATCAGGCCAAACCGGGAGATGCGGCTGATATCCACCTTGGCCTTGTCCCGCTTCATACTCGCCTTGACCTGGCGTTCCACTTCAAGGATATGCTTCTTGTTACGCATATCAATGAAATCCACCACAATCAGGCCGCCCAAATCGCGCAGGCGCAACTGACGCGCCAACTCTTCAGCAGCCTCCATGTTGGCCAAAAAAATACTTTCCTCAAAATCGCTGTTCTTCGAGGTGCGACCCGAGTTGACATCAATGGCCACGAGCGCCTCAGTGGGATTGATGACAATGGAACCACCAGAAGGTAGGGGCACCTGCGGTCGATAGATGGATTCAATTTGCTCTTCAATATTGTGCTGATTGAAGATGGGTTTGACCCCTTTGTGCTGCCGCACCCGCGCCTTGCGCTGCTTGGGGGGCAGCTGCTCGAGGAAATTCTGTACCTGCTGCAGGGTGGCATCGGTATCGACCACGATTTCTTGAATTTCGGGCACATAATAGTCCCTGAGGAAACGCACCACCGTATCCAGCTCTTCATAGATCAGGGCAGGCGACGGTTCGCCCTGGCCCCGGGCGCGAATCTGCTCCCAAAGCTGCAGCAACCTGTCCAGGTCTTCCTTCAGGGTAAGCTGGGTAATTTCCGCGCTGGCCGTACGAACAATGTAGCCAATACCCTCGGGTAATTCCAATTCGCTCATTGTCTCGCGTAGCTCGCCCCGGCGCTCCTCGCCGACAATTTTACGAGAAATACCTGCACTGTCGCTGCCAGGCAGCAGAACCAGACAGCGACCAGGCAGGGAAAGGTAGGTGGTTACATTGGCGCCCTTATTGCCGGTCACCTCTTTGACCACCTGCACCAGAACCTCCTGTCCCTTCTGCATCACCTCTTCAATCTTCAGCTTCTTCCACTGCTGCTGGGTAATAAGATCGCGTACGCGTTCGCTGATATTTTCCCGGTAGTATTCGGGATGGATTTCGTCAAAGGGAAGGAAGGCGTTCCTGTCTGTGCCGATATCGACAAAAGCTACCTGCAGATTGGGCTCGATAGAGACAATCCGGCCCTTGTATATGTTGTTTTTGGTGGCTTCGCGCTCAATGGTCGACACATGAAAGGATTCCAGACGACCGTTTTCCAACAGAGCCACCCGGCACTCCTCCGGCTCTTCGGCATTGACCAAGAGCTTGTAGACAATTTTTTTCTCGTCTTTTTCCTCAGGTGCCTCTGCAGTAGCTTGCACTGCAGCGCTCTCTTCAACGGGACCCGGCTCTTCCTGTTCTGCTGCCTGCTGGACCTCGGCTTCTGCCGCAGCCACAGTTGTCACGGCTGCGTCTTTATTTTCTGTCGCTGTATCAGGCTTTCTGCTCCGTCTCCGGGGCCGCCGCACACGTTTTTTAGGGCTTGGTGCCACTGCAGCCAGCGGTTCCTCTTCTTTTACTTGGTCCTGCTGAGCCGCTGCAGGCAAATCCTCAATTGGGCCTGCTTGCGGGCTTTTTTCTTCAGTTTGCTCCTCCTGCGGCCGCGACTGCCTGGAGGCAGCCTGTTGAGGTTGGGCAACCGCTCCAGCCTCGGCCACTGCAACATCTTCCGGAGCAGCAGGTTCATCCTCCGGTGCTTGCCTGGTGACGCTTTTCCACCAGGCGCCAGTACGAGCTTTTGTAGCCCCTTTCGTGCTTTTCCTGCGGGGGGATTGTTTATTTTCCGTCATTCGTCTCCTTGCGTACCATACAGAAAAACCTGGCAAAGACCGGTATTGACCGTGTTTTCACAGGAAAGCGGAATTGGCTGATTTTTTCTGCAGGTAGGCTTACTTTGCTTTGCGGTATACAATTTGCGCATATGCTACATGCTCTTGCGCTGCACTAACTTTATGAAAACAGACAGGGGCCATCTCTGGTCTCCCTGATGATACAACAAAGTGAAAAATCATATAATAGTGGTGGCACATGCTCCTTATAGCACTTTATGTGGCCATGCAAGCAATTTTGCGTCTGTCACTGTTTTGACACAGTCCTTCCGCGAGTTTTCGCTTGACACTTAAATTCGCCCCACGTACATTTCATCTTGAGTATAAATTTTTGTTTTTTATACTCTTTACATACAAATTTTCTTCTGTTCCGTCGTACTCCAGTCACTGATGATACTTGATTTCCTCCGAGGAACAAACGCCTTGAACACACAAACCATGACTTACAAATTTTTGTACCTCGTAGCACTGGCGGCGCTGACCGTACTTGCTTGGCATGCGTCACTTACTGCGGCGGAAATGGATGCAGAACAGTGGAACATCACAGCGGATAAAATTACCCGTTATGAGAATCCGCCCACGGTCATTGCCGAGGGAAATGTCGCCTTAGAAAAAACAGAAACCACCACCAGGGCAGCAAAGACCAGTTCCTCCAAATGGGATGCGCTACTTGGTCCTGATGCCCAGAGCGATGAGGAGGCAGCACAGCCGCCCCAACGCGTGGAAACCACAACCACGACCATCAAGGCCGACTGGGTAGTCTACGACGTGGCCATGGGCCAGGCCAAGGCCAGGGGCAACGTGTATATCAATGTCAAGGGAGATGAACTTCTTGCCGAAACAGGCACCGTCAACCTGAAGGACGCCACCGGCACCTTTGAGAACGCGACCATCATCCGTCAGGAACAGGAACTTCACCTGGAAGGACGGGTGGTCGAAAAAACGGGTGATCTCACCTACCACATCGAAGACGGCTGGGTAATTACCTGTAAGTTGAAAGAAGGACAAGCACCACCCTGGAGCTTTGGTGCAGCCGACACCAAGATAACCGATGGCGGCTATGCTTTTTTGAAGCATGCGGTCTTCCGGGTAAAGGGCATTCCCATTTTGTATTCCCCCTACATGATTTTGCCCGCCAAAAGAGAGCGACAGACCGGTTTGCTTTTTGCCTCTTGGTCCACCTCCGATCGTGACGGTTTTGGCCTGGAAATTCCGCTTTTCATTAATCTGTCTCCCACCTCTGACATGACCATTTATTCGCGCTACCTTTCCAAGCGCGGGGTCATGATGGGTGGCGAGTTCCGTTACGTAACAGACGAAACGAGCAAGGGCATGCTCATGGGCCACTACCTTGATGATGACCTCAGCGATCCCTCGGAAGAGTCGTATTACCGAGAGGGTACCTTCTCCCACACCAATGAGAGAAGGTACTGGATTCGCGGCAAGGCCGATCAAAACATTGGCGATTGGGTGACCCGTCTGGATCTTGATTTCGTTTCCGACAGGGACTACCTGCGCGAGTTCAATAGCGGTTCCACCTCCTTCAACGAGAATCATAACCGCTTTCGCAGCGCCTTTGGCCGCGGATTCGAGCAAAAACTGGATCAATACCGCCAAAACACCCTGGAGGTGCTGCGGGCCTGGGATAATGGGACCACCCTGCAGGGCGAACTCATGGCCATCAGGGATGTCAGCGACCACCAATATAACGCAGACAACCCTTCCCAGTTATGGAAACTACCCTCTTTCACCTATTCGGGTTTGATGCCCATTGGATCGAGCCCAGCGGATTTTTCCTGGGACAGTAACTACACCCACTACTGGCGTGAGCATGGTGTAGGTGCGCAGCGCTTCGATCTCTATCCGGAAATTTCAACCAGTGTGCCCCTGAGCCCATATCTGGAAACTACAGTGCGCGGCGGTGTACGCGAAACATTCTACCTCATCAGCGATGGTGGTTCCACTGACTGGAAAGACGAAGACACGGCAAACCGTCTGCTCTACCGCCTTGGCGGCGAAATAGGTTCCACCCTGTATCGGGAATACGGTGCAGCCCCCTTTGCAGGGCGGGGTTGGAGCCACACCCTGCGCCCCTATGTGGAATACGAGTACATTGAGATTCCCGAAACAGATACATTGCCACAGTTCGATACCATTGACGACATAGAAGAGGCCAATACCTTTTATTACGGAATCAATAACTTCTTCTCCCTCTTTGGCAACAAAGATGGCAGCTTAACTGAGCGGGACCTGGCCTTCTTCAAGGTGCGACAAGGTTATGACATGCGCAGCGAGGTCAGCGATACTCCCTTTACCCCGGTGGAGTTCAAAACCGGATTTTACCCCCTGCAGGGAACCAGACTACTCTACACCACGCAATTGGACGTATATGGCGAGGGTCTGATCGAGCACTCGGTCGAAGCAGACTACCGTAGCCAGCGGGGTGATATGATTTCCTTGGATTATCGCTACAAAGACGAGTCAAATATCAACTCCATCAGCGGAGCCTTCTGGTACCTGCTCCCCTACAATTTTGCGGTTGGCTACAGTATTGAACGGGCCATTGAGCGGAATGTCACCATTGAGGAAAAATTCCGGCTGCTCTATCAACCTTCGTGTTGGTCGGTGGAACTGGCCTCCAACTACACCCCCAGTGATCAAACCATCATGTTGATTTTCCGTCTAGCCAACATTGGCACGCCCTTTGGTTTTGATGTGGGTGGTGATGCTGGCTGGTAAAGACATGCTTATTTTCCCGGCCCGTTTGTGCAGTTGATTAAGGCATTCAACGGCGATGCCGACGGGCTCTGCGCTCTGCAGCAACTCAGCCTGCATGAGAGCCATAAAGGACCAAATCCCTGGACTTCATGGCAGCTGATTACTGGGGTGAAACGGGATATTGGTTTGCTTGCCCAAATTCGCCAGGTGAAAGATGCCCACATCACGGTGCTGGATATCTCCCTGGATAGGAACCGCGCAGCCCTGGAGCAACTCCTGGCACAGCGCAACCGCGTAGTTTATATCGACCACCACTTTGCTGGCGTAATTCCCTGCTCGCCCCTACTTGAAACCCATATCAACACCTCCAGCCAAACCTGCACGGCCCTGTTGGTCAACAAACTCCTGCAGGGCCGCTATGCGTCCTGGGCCTTGGTGGGTGCCTTTGGTGACAACCTGAACGCCAGGGCCAGGGCCATGGCACAGACCCTGGACCTGGAGCACGAAGCCCAAGAAAATTTACAACAACTTGGCATCCTGCTCAATTACAACAGTTATGGTGAGGACACCGGAGATCTGCACGCGCACCCGGAAGACCTCTACCGCGCAATGCAGTCCTGCAAGGACCCGCTGCTGTTTTGGAGCGAATCTCCACTTGTGCGTACCATCAAGGACGGCTACCAGGAAGACATACACCACCTGCGCTCCTCTAAGGCCCATGACAGCTTTCCAGGAGGGAGGGTGTTTGTTCTGCCCAATGCCCCATGGGCACGGAGAGTTACCGGTATTTTCGCAAACCAGTGCGCCAGCGAACAACCAGAAAAGGCGCATGCCATTCTGCAGGAACGTGCGGACGGCAGCCTGCGCATCAGCGTACGCGCGCCCCTGGATCGTCCTGAAGGGGCAGATCTCCTTTGTCGTCAGTTTTCCGGCGGTGGAGGACGCGCTGCCGCGGCAGGCATAAACAGTTTGCCGGTCCATGAACTGGACCACTTTCTCACACTTTTTCGCTGGCATTTTTCCAGGCCATATCCACCCCAGGTAAAGGAGCCAGACCGCAAATGAACCTTTTTCGGCCCCAGCTTGGCCTGCTGTCTCTTGCTTTCACGGCCCTGCTCTGCCTGCAGCCCTTGCCGCAGGCACTTGCCGCTGCTCCCCTGGCAGCTGATCTGGTGCAGGACAATCAACCCATTGATTTCCTCCAGCAAAAATTCACTGATTTTTTTGTGGAACTGCAGAACAAGCACCTCTTCACTGCAGCAGAGCTGCGCGGTATTTTCACCGGACTGACCATTGATCGCAGGGTACTGGTCCTGATGGACAAACAGTGGGAAGCCAAACCATACTACCAGTATGCCCCCCTGTTCATTACCGAGGGCATTATCCGTACCGGCCGCGCCAAACTGGCAGAACACCGCCAACTCCTTGACCGGATCGAGCAGCAGTTGGGTGTGGATCGGGAAGTTATTGTTGCCATTTGGGGGGTGGAAACCCGCTACGGCTCCAACCAGGGCAGCTACAATGTGCTGAGAACCCTCACCACCCTTTTTGATGCCTATCCTCGCAGGGCACAGTTTTTTCGGGGAGAACTCATCCACTTCCTACTACTCTGCCGTGAAAACGGCATGGATCCACGCCAGATCAATGGCTCCTATGCTGGTGCCTTTGGCCAGACCCAGTTCATCCCCTCCTCATTCCGCAAGTATGCCATCAGTTTTGATGGCGACCAAAAAAGAGATGTATGGCATTCTGTGCCGGATGTCCTTGCCTCCATCGCCAATTACCTCAAACACTTTGGCTGGACTCTCCATGCGCCACTCTATGCAGAGCTGGGAACGCGTCTCAACAGTCCGCAACTGCTGCAGGCCGAACAGGCAGGGCGGCGGGGCAGGGTTCCGGCCCAGATCGTAGAGCAGGCACAAAAATTGCGATTGTCTCCTGTTCCCGGAGGGAAACCCCTCTCCATAGTTGGTCTGGAACAACCACCTACTGCGGCCGCTGAAAAACGCTATGTGGCTGGCTATCCAAACTTTCAGGCGATCACGCAATGGAACCATTCCAACCGTTATGCCATGGCAGTTGCCGAACTGGCCGAGGCCCTGGCACAGTAGGAACGACAAGTGTTTGGGATGCACCTTTGCGCCAGCAGCTATTTCTCTACCTGATGGGAGCAGGTCTTGTCCTGCTTGTGCTGTTGTGTTCGGTTTTGCCTCTGCGGGCTGCAGCCCAACCAGTAAGCCTGGATGATTATCCGCTCTTCAGCGATGATCTCCACTATCAGGCGCTTGAGGCAAGTCTCAAGGAAAGTTTAACTTATCTAAATCAATTCCCTACAGAGCACCGCTTTGTGTTGGCCGGACAGGTGGTGAGTGTTGCCAGGCTGCAACAAACCCTCAGTACCTTTATTGCCCTACTGCACGGTATGCCCAGTAGTGCGGCCCTGAACCAGGCTCTGCAAAAAAATTTTCTCGTGTACCATATCCAGCCCACCGCTTCGACCGGGGCCCCTGAAAAAGCCAGGCGCAGCCTGCTGGTCACCGGCTACTATCAGCCCATTTTTGCCGGCAGTTTGCGTAAAAAGCCACCATACATCCATCCTCTCTACCATACCCCCACAACATTGGTGCAGCGCCAAGATGCACAAGGAAATTCGGTGCTTGGCCGCTGGGAAGAGGGTCGGTTTCTTCCCTACTGGACCAGACGTGAAATTGAGCAAGGTAACCTGCTGGCTGGAGATGAACTAGTTTGGCTCAAGGATCCCTTTGACGCCTTTACCATCCATGTACAGGGATCAGCCCTAATCCTCTGCCAGGATGACCAAAAAATCAGGGCCCTGCGTTTTGCCGCCAAAAACGGTCATCCCTATACCAGTATTGGCAGCTACCTCGTGCACAGGGGCAAGATGCGGCAAGAGGAGGTCACCATGGACAGCCTGCGCCACTACCTGGAGGCGCATCCTAAAGAACGGCAGCATATTTTGCACCAAAATGATTCCTACATCTTTTTTTCCTGGCATACAGTGGGTCCGGTATATGGCAGTTTGAACCGCCCGCTCACTCCGGGCCGCTCAGTGGCAGCGGACCACACTTTCTATGCCCCCGGATCCCTGCTCTTTGTGCGCAGCAGGGTGCCACAGATAGAACAAGGCGAACACAGGGGGTGGGTGCCCCTGCAGCGCTTTGTTACTGTCCAGGATAGCGGTTCAGCCATACAGGGACCACTGCGCCTGGATCTCTTTTGCGGCACTGGTCAAGATGCAGGCCGTATGGCTGGCGAAATGAAGGAAAACGGCGAGGTGTATGTACTGCTTCTCAAAAAAGAGTAATTTTTACTTCTATCTTTTCCGCAGATGTACTGACAAATTACTCCATTGCCCACCTGGAACAAAAACATAGGCGCTCAATCCTGCTTCTTTGCCGCCAACCCTGGCAGGGGTTGCGGTAACACCTCGGCAGCGTCCGGGTCTGGCGAGGGCTCCTTGCCACTGATATCGCTGATGCGCCGCACCCGCCGGTTGCTCAGCCGCCTGCCCCTGGCAGCAGCTCCCTTGATGAGAAAATCGTTCAAATCCACTTCCAGGGCATTGTATTTGGCCCGGGCAGCGGGCATGAGGCTGGCGCGGATGCGGATACCCTCCTTGCCTGTGCGCAAAAAGAGGATGGTTGAGCGCTTATCCGGCTCAAACAGGCGGTATTCGCGGTTGAGGATAAACTTTGGGGTGGAAAAACGTTTTATATACACCAAGTTATCTATGCCGTTCCGGTACGCCACATTAAAAATCGTATCATCAACCACCACTCCCATCCAGTACAAATCCTGCCCGACAAAAAACTTATCCACCATGGGCACCACCTTATAGAGCCCATCCTTGAAGATGAGCAACAGGCGATCGTACTCCGATGCCTGGCACTCCATCTCCCCATTCCCCATCTCCGCCTTGATGCGGTGGCCGATAAAACCGCTTTCCCGATGATAACACACCGTCAGGTTGGAGAGGGCTGCTGCCCGGGCATCCACCTCATCAAAGGCCTTCAGCTCACTGGCCCGCGGAAAGGCATCCTGATAGCGGCTCAGCAGCCCTTCGATAAAGCCGATGGTGTAGCCCACCATGTCGGAGAGCTGCTTGGTGATGGTGGCAATGCTCTTTTCAATATCGCGTAGCTCCTTTTGCTGGCGGTTGATATCGTAGCGGGAGATGCGCCGGATCTTGATCTCCAAAAGCCGTTCGATATCCTCGCCCGTGACCGCCCGTTCCAGTTCCTTGGCAAAAGGTAAAAGGGCCTCGCGGATGGTGCTGAGCACGGTCTTATAGTTGGTGATCTCCTCGATCTCCTTGTAGAGCCGCTCTTCAATAAAAATCTGCTCCAGCTTGCGGGCATGCCATTTCTCGTGCAGCCGGTCCAGTTCAATATTCAGCTCGGTTTGCAGATTATTGACCAGCAGTTCAGTGTTACGACACAGCACCTCCTCCACCTGCAGCTGGCGGGGCATGTTCTCCACAATAGCGACCAGATTCGGGGATATACTCAGTTCGCAGTCGGTAAAAGCGTAAAGCGCATCTATGGTTTCTTCGGCATAGACACCTCTGGCCAGCTTGATTTCCACCTCCACCTTTTCGGCGGTGTAGTCGTTGATGGAGGCAATCTTGAGCTTGCCCGCCTTAGCTGCCCGTTCGATGGAGTCGATCAGAGACTGGGTGGTAACGCTGTAGGGCAGCTCGGTGATGACAATGGTCTTTTCATCGGGCTGGCTCAGCCGCACCCGGCAGCGCAAACGACCGTTGCCGTGGTTGTACTCGCTTACATCGACAATGCCGCCCCGGGGAAAATCCGGATAAAGGGTAAACTCTTCTCCACGCAGGCAAGCGATCTGGGCCTGCAAAAGTTCGCCAAAGTTATGCGGCATGATCTTGGTGGCCATGCCCACGGCAATACCTTCGGCTCCCATCATGAGTAGCAGCGGAATTTTGGCAGGCAGGCGCAGGGGCTCCTGCATACGGCCGTCATACGACTCGGCAAACTCGGTCAAATCCTTGTTGAACAGAGTTTCCCTGGCCAGCGGGGTGAGGCGGCACTCGATGTAACGTGCAGCTGAGGCCTGATCGCCGGTGAAGATGTTGCCAAAGTTGCCCTGGCGTTCGATGAGGTAGCCCTTGTTGGCCAGGTTGACCAGGGCGTCAAAGATGGACTGATCCCCATGCGGGTGCAGCTTCATGGTCTCGCCCACCACATTGGCCACTTTATGGAAACGACCGTCATCCATATTGGCCAGTGTTTGCAGAATACGGCGCTGCACTGGTTTGAGGCCGTCATCCACATCGGGGATGGCCCGGTCGCGGATAACGTAGGAGGTATAGTCAAGGAAATTGGTGTCAAAAAGGCGGTGCAAGGCGCCGCGTACCTCCATCTGTTCTGTGCTCATGCCGGGTCCACCAAGTGCTCCATGATATACTGCTTACGCTCCGGCGTGTTTTTGCCCATGTAGAATTTGAGCACCCGGCCCACTTCACTTAAACTGTCGGTGCGCACTGGCTTAATGCGCATGTCTGCGCCAATGAACTGCTTGAACTCCGGCGGGGAAATCTCACCCAGGCCCTTGAAACGGGTGGTTTCAATGGCCCGGTCACCCTTGCCCTTAGCCTTGAGCGCCAAGATGGCCTGCTCCATTTCAGCCTCGGAGTAGCAGTAGATGGTTTTTTCACGGTTGCGCACTCGAAAAATCGGAGTTTCAAGAATATAAACCCGCCCCTGCATTACCAGCTGCTCAAAGTACTGCAGAAAAAAAGTGAGCATCAGGTTACGGATATGCAGGCCATCCACATCCGCATCGGTGGCGATAATCACCTTGTCAAAGCGCAGGTTGTCGATGGATTCTTCAATATCCAAAGCCTGCATGAGGGCATACATCTCCTCGTTTTTATAGAGCACATCCAAACGTTGACCCAATACGTTGAGCGGCTTGCCCTTGAGGCTGAACACCGCCTGCACCATGGGATCGCGAGCGCTGACAATGGAGCCGGCCGCAGACTGCCCCTCGGTGATAAAAAGCATGTTCTCCCGACCAGGGCGTGAGGGCTTACCCGCCGCAGGATGGTATTTGCAGTCTTTGAGCTGGGGAATCTTAAAGGTGATCTTCTTGGCCTTGGCCTTGGACTCGCGGCGCACTGACTGGAGTTCGCGACGCACCCGCTCGTTGCGCTGCACCTTATCGACCAACACTTCCGCACTTTCCGGAAATTTATACAGATGGGTGGCCACTGCATCCTTGACCGCATTGACAATACCGGTGCGGATATCGGTATTGCCCAGTTTGTTTTTGGTTTGCGACTCAAAAACCGGGTCCTGCACCTTTACCGCCAGAATACCGATGACCCCATCGCGCACGTCCAGGCCATTGAATTTCTTGCCGGTGAACTCGTTGATGCCCTTGAGGATGCCTTCACGGAAGGCAGAGAGATGCGTGCCACCTTCGCTGGTATAGGTCCCGTTGACAAAGGAGAAGTAGCTTTCCCCATAGTCGTTATTGTGGGTAAAGGTAAATTCCAGAGTGGTATTCACAAAATGGAGCGGCGGATAGAGCGCTTCTTCTCGCATTTCCCGCTCCAGCAAGTCAAGCAAACCCCGTTGGGACACAAAATGCTTACCATTGAGATACAAGTTCAAACCCGCATTCAAGTAGGCATAGCGCCACAACCGTTCCTCCACAGCATGCTGGTCAAAGGTAAAGCCAGGGAAGACCTCGGTGTCCGGCAAAAATTCCACCAGGGTACCGTCCTTTTCCTCGCAGGTCCCCTCCTCTTCGCCAATCAGTTTGCCCCGTTCAAACTCGGCCTGTCTAAAGCGTCCGTCCCGAAAGGCGCGTACTGTGAAGTGGGTAGACAACGCATTCACCGCCTTGGTCCCCACACCGTTTAGACCCACGGAAAACTGGAACACCTCGGTATTGTACTTGGCACCAGTGTTGATAACCGACACACACTCCACCACCTTGCCCAGGGGAATCCCGCGGCCATAATCCCGCACCGTGCACAGACCTTCGGCAGTAAGCGTAATGTCGATGCGCTTGCCATAGCCCATGATGTACTCGTCCACCGCATTATCGAGCACCTCTTTCAACAGGATGTAGATGCCGTCATCCGGGTGGGAACCATCGCCCAAACGGCCAATATACATGCCTGGCCGTTTGCGGATATGCTCCAGCGAACTCAGGGTTTTTATTTTGGATTCGTCGTACTTGTGACTGCTCATGACAAAAATTCTCCCCGATGCGGAGCAGGGGTCTGCGTTTGGGTGCTGTTGGCTGCGGGGTCGTCTCCAGAAAAATCAGGGGGGTTGTCCGAAGGTGGATTGTTATCCAGGCGGATGGCATAGCCAAAGATGTAGGTGCAGACCGGCACGCCCAGCAACAGGCCCCAAAAACCGAACAGCTTACCGCCCAGGGTTAGAATGATAAGGATAATCACTGAGTTGATGCGCATGTAGGTGCCGTACACACGCGGGTTTAAGATATAACCCTCAATCAGATGGATGACCGTGATCAGTGCAATGGCCAAGAACATGGTGTTTAAACCATGGGATTGCAAGGCCATAAGACAGATGGGGATGGAGCTGATAAACACGCCCACCACCGGGAAAAAGCTGCAAAAAAACACGATTACCGACAAAAAGGCCACATTCTGCCCCAATCCCAGCATGGTAATACCCACAGCGGTGAGTACGCTGTTGACGATGGCAATGATCAGCTGCGCCTCAAGCGCCCTGCCCAGTACCAGGGAAAATTCGCGGATATTGTCGGCCACGGCCAGGTAGATAAAGCGGAGCCTAGTATATTCCAGGCCGCGCACATGTCGGCCCAACGCCGGCAAATCCAACACAATGAGGAAGGAAAAGAGCAGGGAGAGCAAAAAATTGGTCGTCACGGTGAGCACCTTGCCACCAATATTGCTCAAGGTGTCGAGGAACTGGTTGATATTTTTAATGCCACTGGATGATTCCCCCAAACCCAGCAACTGCTGCAACAATGCGGCAGTGGGTGAATAGCGCAGGTTTTTGCGTGGTTGCACCTCCAGGGAAGGATCGTGGGTTTCGACATGTCCAGCCACCAATTCCGGCAAAATCTCCCCTAAAAGCGGGTATTTCTGCTCGAGGCGGTAGAGCTCTTCATCCACCCTGCTGATATATACGCCAAACTGACTGGCAAAGATTTCGGTTTGTGCCTTCACTTTGGGCGTCAAAAACACTCCGGCTGCGGCAAGTATACTGATAAATGCGGTGGCCACCAACACCACGCGCACGATACGGTTTGCGATATAGGGCTCCAGTCGGACCGAGACGCTGGCCTGTATATACGAAAAAACAAAAGTGAGGAAAATCAGCAGAAAAAAGGAGCGGAGCAGATAAATCAGCCCGATGAGTACCCCCCAGGCAAACAAATTGGCTGCATGGGGCAAAATGCGATTCCAGGGAGGTGGAAAATTCTCAGAAAGTGGATGCGGTGTATACATACAGATCTACAAGGCAGATGAAGGCTGTGCTTGGGCGGCACATACCGCGGGGGTCATGTGGCGGCATTGTACAAGAGTGCCGGGGGCTTGTCGAGCTGGCTCTTTATGTACCAATCAAAAAAGCCCCCTGTGCTACATACCCCTGCAGGAAGGTCTATGCTGCTTTTTTCCTGCCCAGCTCTTTGCTGATCTTGTTGGACAGTTAAGCATGTAAACAGGAAAAACTATCTTGGTGAGCAGACAGGAGACCCAGAAGAGTATTTACCACGCACCGCTGCCTAACCTCCAGCCGCGCTCCCCCCTACACCCTGCCATGGGCAAGCTCTGCTGCAGGGTATGACAGGATATAAGGGGGTACACACATAGACAGGGGTAGGGACGATGATCACATCCAGATATAAAGCGGTCAATGCTCAAGGCACAACGGCCGAGCTATCCGGCGTCTGGACAACTGCAGGTACTGCCAGGGCAATGGTGGAGATGGAGTTTTTCGGGGAACCGTCAATCAATTTGTCACTGTAACTCAGGTAGACAAGCGCATGACGTTTTTTATCGTAAAAACGCACCACCTGCAGCTTTTTGAAAAGAATGGAGGTGGATTTTTTGAACACCTGCTTGCCATTATCCCGACCAGATACAACTCGCTCCGGCAGGGTAATGGCGCCGGTTTGCCGACAGGAGATGGAGGCATCCGAGGTGTCTTCCGCAACACCCAGAGAGCCTGAAATACCCCCTGTCTTGGCCCGGCTGACATAACAGGTTGCTCCCGGGATATCCGGGTCGTCAAAGGCCTCAATCACGACCTTGTCGTTTGCGCCCAAGACCTTGAAAGTGGTGCTTACCTCGCCTATTTCCTCTGCCCTAGCAGCCGTGGTGGTACAGAGAGCATGCAGCAGGCAAATGCCTACCACAACCAGCCTGCATATTGTCAGGGTGAATCTGTCTGTCATACTGTTTTTTTCCTCTTGTCTTGGGAGCGGTTGATGGCGCTCAAGAGCGATTTAATCGAAGCCACGATGATATCGGTATCCACACCTGCGCCCCACCAGCTTTCCTCGTCACTGTCGATAATTTCAATATAGCTCACCGCCTTGGACGAACTCCCCCTGGCCAGGGCATGTTCATGGTAGGAGTGCAGGGAAAAATCCAGGTGCAGATCCTGGCGCAGGGCTGTGCAAAAGGCATCCAGGGGACCATTGCCGCTGGCCTGGATGGTCTGCTCCTGACCGCCGTATTCGAGTACCGCCGCAATTTCGGCACGGGATTCCTGTTCTGCCCGGTCAATGTGGCGTTTCATCACCTCAAAGGATTTGAGGTGAAAACCGTTTGGTCTGAACAGGTATTCCTTTTCAAAGGTATGGAAGACCATCTCTGGACTCAGCTCCTCGCCGCAGGCATCGGTCACTTCCTGGATAACCCGGCCAAACCCCGGATGCATATCTTTGGGCAGCTTAAACCCGAATTCGCGGTCCATGATATAGGCCACCCCACCCTTGCCCGACTGGCTGTTGATGCGGATAATGGACTCGTAAGTGCGGCCTAAATCCTGCGGATCAATCGGCAAATAGGGCACCTCCCACAGCTCGCTTTCAGTAAGCTCGATCGCGGTCATACCCTTGTTGATGGCATCCTGGTGCGAGCCGGAAAAGGCCGTGTAGACCAATTCGCCGGCATAGGGATGGCGTGGGTGCACCTTCAGTTTGGTGCAGCGTTCATAGACATTGATCACCCGATTGATGTTCGAAAAATCAAGCCCTGGGTCCACGCCCTGACTGAACATGTTGAGCGCCAGGTTGAGGATATCCACATTGCCGGTGCGCTCACCATTACCGAATAGGGTGCCCTCCACCCGGTCGGCCCCGGCCATAAGCGCGAGTTCCGTGGCAGCTACCGCAGTGCCCCGGTCGTTATGGGCATGCAGGCTGATCTGCACCCGGTCGCGGCAGGAAATCTTGCGGCAAAACCACTCGATCCGGTCGGCATAAACATTCGGGGTAGACATTTCCACTGTGGCTGGCAGGTTGATGATCACCGGGTTATCCGGTGCGGGCTGCCACACCTCCAGCACAGCCTCACAGATCTCCAGGGCAAAGTCCAGTTCGGTGCCGGTAAAACTTTCCGGCGAATACTCGTAGCGCACATGCACCCCGCTGTCGCGTGCCTGCTGGTGGATAAACCGTGCGCCATACACCGCAAGCTCAATGATCTCCCTGCGGCCCTTCTTAAAAACCACGTCGCGCTGCAGGGTGGAGGTGGAGTTGTAGAGGTGCACGATAGCCTCCTCCGCTCCTTCAATGGCACTGAAGGTTTTACGGATCAACCGCTCCCGTGCCTGGGTGAGCACCTGGAGTACAACTCCGGATGGCACCTGTTTATTTTCGATGAGCAGACGAAGAAAGTCGTATTCCACCTGGGAGGCTGCAGGAAAGCCCGCCTCTATTTCCTTAAAACCCACCTCCAGAAGAAGCTGGAACATCTCCAGTTTTTCTTCCAGATTCATGGGTTGAATAAGTGCCTGATTGCCGTCGCGCAGGTCAACGCTGCACCAGATGGGGGCTTTGGTGATGCTCTTGTCCGGCCAGGTGCGGTCTGGCAGATCGACAGTGGGGTACGGCCGGTACTTCCTGGTTTTACTTGCTTGCATAGTGCACTCCATAATGCCGCTAAGGATACGGCCGGTATCATGCGGCCGTATATGCGACCACAAAACGCGGCCACAAAAAAAGCCACGGTTACCAGTAACCGTGGCTTCAAGATTCAGATATGCTTACAACCTTTTCAGAACATATCTCCCCTTTTCGCCACGGAAAACCTGCGCAGTCGGCCTAGAAGAAGGAGAAGGGAAAGGTGGTGCATAAAAATTGTCCGTTGTTAACACGTTGTTGACACAAAATAATCCCCTAAGCCAGCCTGTTTGTCAAGGTGAAACTGAAGAGGAAGGGCTGCACGCAAACAACACTCGCCACAAAGGGTAGCCCCATGCTATAAGAAGACATACAGTCCTTGCATATATAATTTTCTGCACACACAGCCACAAACCATGAAGCACCCCACCGCCCTACACCATATCCTGCCTGCCCTCTACCAGCAGAGGCAATGGCAACAACAGTGGCAGGTGCAGAGCCTGTATGCACAGTGGCCAGACATTGTCGGGTCGGAAACCGCACAGGCCAGCATGCCAGTATTTATTCGCACGCAAACGCTTTGGCTCTATGTGGCGAGTTCCATTTGGATTCAAGAAATCCTTTACCAACAGGACAACCTACTCCACCGGATCAACGCGGCACAGCCTGGTCTAAAAATCCGCACCCTGCGCTGCCTAGTGGAGCCCTCCTTTTTTAAGCCACGCCCGCAGAGAGTTGCCGCAGCCAATCCCGCAAACAGGTCGACAGATACGGGTATGCGCCACAGCACCGGCTTTGATGCCATTGTCGACCCTGCCTGTCGCGAGGCGCTCCGGCGCCTGTGGCTAACACTTGCCAGAAGAGATTAAGCAGGTCAGCACAACAGCAAGCCAGCAGGATCGCCTGTACAAACCAAAAAAACTTCCTTCATGACACAACTCACTGGGAACAGCCCCCTCATCGAGCCTCAAAACGTCGCCACGGAACAGGTCATCATTGTGGATCGCTGCAACCGTAGCCTGGGCGCGGTTACCCGCCCAATCATGCGCAATCAAGGGCTGATCCACCGGGCTTCATACGT
>Ga0334886_1001383_pt1 | contig 28812 bp, 20 predicted proteins | sample GraSluR1_MG_9_FD_207232 | JGI IMG/M metagenome (GOLD analysis project Ga0334886, IMG submission 207232) | Sludge microbial communities from methane-producing bioreactor in Wageningen University, Netherlands - Granular Sludge_27_06-R1 | ecosystem: Engineered > Bioreactor > Anaerobic >... | reverse complement strand
TTCAATGTTTTTATAGATGAAAAATCATCTAAGTTAACTGTGTCTGCAACAACTACGTTTTTTGTTTCTTTTTCCATTTCCATACAAGATACTAATAACAACATAATACTCAACAACAATAATACTCATACTTTTCTCATAGATTCCCTCCAATTTTATTTTATTCAACTTCAGGAAGTTGGATTAATAATTTTATAAGTTTTGATTATAAGCCCATGCAGAACATATTTAAAATTTCTTTTTAATAAGATAAATAATATTACTAAATCTAAGTTTAAATTCCAAAAAACACGCCTTCTAAAATCCTTTTCTAAAGCGGATTAAAAACCGTTACAAAATCTTAACTTTGCACGAAGTGCTCTCAATGTCCAAAAATCTTTTAAAACCCCTTTCAATAAAAGAAAGTAACGCGAAAAAATATTACGGTAAAAATACTGTATGTTAATTAAAACGTTTTAATTAATTATTTTAGTTATTAAAAGTATAAAAGATGTTTTAAAGTTCTAATTATGTTCGAAATTCATAGTGGTTGTTACACTATAATAAAATAAAAGATGTTTTAAAAACTTTATAAAATTTTTGTATATAATTTGATAATTTTAATAAGATGGGTAAATAATATAATTTCTAAGTTGAAATACCAAATTTTAACGATCGCTAAAATCTTTTTTTGATAAGGATTACAACGGTTAACCGAATCGTTACAATGACAAAAAACTCTCAAGATGGACAAAAAATCGCTGAAAGCATTATTAAATAAGGTTTTTTGTTTTTTGATAAAAAAATAATAAAATTCTTAATTATTATTTGATATTATTTTATGTTATAAAAACAATTTTATTCTTTTTATATATTGAATTTATTGATTTTTAACTGGTATAATTATTTTATCAAGATTATCTTTTTTAACTTTATTCTGCATTTTCACATATAATAGTGAGAGTTAATAATTATTACAAGTAATTTTTTCATTTTTTATTCTCTCCTTTAAAAGTGTTGTTTTAAGAGTATAAATTTTTAAAGTTGAAAATGGAAAAAATACCGTTGGCTGAAATCCTTTTTTTATAAAGTTTATGTCAATTAACCAAAAGTTGACAATTGCAAGCGGTGAAAAAAATGACAAAAAACATTTCAAAAATTTCATTTAATAATGTATTTGAATATTTTTTTAATCAAGGGCAATATTGTTATCCTTTGATTAATCTATTTGTTTATAAAAAAATAGTTGATGATATTGATTTGCTTGAAATCCAATTACTAATGTGGAATAAAAATTATAGGGAAGCTATTGAAAAAGTAAATTCTATTTTCAAAGTAGGAGTTTTAGATAACAGAAAAAAATATTTACTGCACATAATTATAATGAAAGCTTATTTTTTTGTAGACAAAAAAAAGAGTAAGTATTATTTTATTAAATTGAAAAATTCTTACACTAAAATTCCTAAGGATTTAAGAAAAGTTGTTGCAACGTGTTTAAAGTCTTATTGTTCGTTAGATGATGGGAATTTTAATTTTAATATTTGGGGTAAATATTTAGAAGAGGATGAAAATGATAAGTGCTTTTACAAAATTGCTTTAGCAAGAGCTGAAATTGCTAATAAGAATTATTTTGATGCATATATTTTTTATGCTCAAGCTGTTAGGTCTGCTTTAATAAGTGGTCATCAGACTGGAATTTTAACTTCTTTTAATAATTTTCATTTTTTAATATTTGAAAAATTTTTTAAATATTCTAATAATTTAGTTGAGTTTCATAAATTCTTAGTGCCTAAAACTTTTTCAGATGTGCGTATAAAACTATATAATATAGCAACTCTTGTAGAAATTTTAGAAAAAAACGATAAAATAAAATGTTCTGAATTTTTGATTATAGCTGAATATTATTTTAAAGATATAAAAAATTTAGAAAAACATAAAAAAATAATTGATTTGCTTAAATTCAAATATAGACCTTCTGTTAGAGGTTATGAGTTAGATAATAAAATGATTGATTTTATTTCAAAAAATGTTTCTATAAATGAGAGAACTATTTCAAAAATTAAAAATGAATCTTTAAAAAAAATTACTAGCAATTTTATCATTAAACTTTTTCCTAATTTAGATTTTAAAGATATTGAAAATCTTCCTTATCCTATAATAAATGAAATTATTAAAATAAGAAAAAAAGAAAAAGCGATAAATATTTTGAAAACTAAAGATATTAGTAAAATAGATTTTATTTCTGCTTATATAGTTTTAGTGAATAAATTAGACAATTTTTCTATTCTTTTTAATAAAATAGGTAAGATTTTTAGGGAGTTAAAAGAGGATAAAAAGAAACTTATAAAAAGGATTGATATGGGAGATAATGAATTAGCTTTTTTAATATGTTTATTAGATAAATCAGATGGTTTTTATAAAGCGAGAATGGATATAATAGAAAAATTTTTAAAAAATATTGATATTTCTTGTTTAGATTTTTTTATTGATAAATATATTTCTTTGACTTATTTAAAAAAAGATATTTTTGAAAAGTTTATAAAAAATTACGTTTTATATTTTAATTCTTTCAATGAATTTAAGTTTGATTTTGAAAAAAAAGTTTTAAATTTTTGCAATAAATATGGTTTGAATACTCATAGTGCTATGATTTCTTTATATTGTTTTGATAAAAAGGAAAGACGCATTTTAAATACAATTTTTGAAGAAGTGATTTAATTATTATAGTTTTTAATTAAATAATAAGGAGGAGGAAACCACAGATGAACACAGATATTTTAATTGTTATTTAACATTCTTTTAATTTGTACTTTTGTAGTACCAAAATTAATAAGTAATCCTAGAGAGTTTGTACAGCCAATTATTTCTTCTGAAATCAATCTGTGTTCATCTGTGGTTAAAAAAGTTTGAAGGGGGTATTGCAAATGAAATCCTTACCAATTTGTTTATTAAAAAATTTATCCACCTCTCAATGATCAGAATTAATCGCTGAAGATTATTTTAATGTTTTTTTCTTCCTGCATCAAAAGTTTATCCTCCACCAGACGGTGTTAAAAAAGATATTTCATCTTTATCTTTTAATTTTAAAGAAAATCTTTTATTTCCTGTAATATTTTTTTTATTTACAAAAATTACTGCTTCTTTTAGTTCTTTAGCTTTTATTTCAGGATTTTTTTCTATTATTTGTTTTATCACTTCTTTTACTGTTCCTTCGTTCATTTCTAATTGTGATATATTGTTTTTTACGTTTATCATTCCAAAAAATTTTACTTTAATCATATCTTATAATCACCGATTCCTAATTTTTCAAGTCTTTTTTTAGTTGGTACTCCGTTTTCATCCCATCCTCTTATTTTATAATATTTATTTATCATTTTTTCCAGCTTTACTTTACTGTCTTTATCTTCTAATCTTTGTAATTCTTTTGTCAATCTTTTAGGTAATGTGTCTTGATCTCCTTTTAATCCTTGCCTTATGTTTATAAGTCTTTCAAGGTTATACCCTCTTTCTCCCGCTTTTAAAAATTTTCCTATATTCATTTTAAACCCTGTAGACATTTTTAATGCGTACGGGTATGGCATTAAATTTTTCATATTTAAAGACATTACTATTGAATTATTGTGTAAAAATCCTACTAATGGCCCAAAATATGGTATTAGTTTATTAACAAATCTTACAAAAGAGCTGTTTGGTTTTTTTATAAATTTTGCTGGTAATACTGAATATGTTGAAAAAAGACATGTTCCTCCTGCTGATACTGCTTCCATAAAGTCTTGAAAAAATATTGTGAAAGCTGCTTTTCCTTTTGTAGTTTTTCCGTTTACATTTAATCCTAATCCTTCCATTATTACCATATATCCGCCGTTTAAATGGCATCCGCCTCTGTTAGATGTTGCATATCCTAATCCCATTCCTTGTGCTGCTCTTGGTTCATATGCGGCTAATTCAAGACCTTTTACGTTTATAGCAAAGTCTTTTCCACCGTATTTTTCTGAAAGTTTTTTTGTTCCCTCAGCTAGTTCGTCTCCTATTCCTTCTCTATTTGCAATTTTTTCAAGAATATTTTCTAAATCAGATACGTCTTTAAAATTCAGACCGTTTTTCCATATTCCTTTTTCATTTAATTCCATAGCAAATCCTATTGTACTTCCAAATGTTATTGTGTCTATTCCATATTCATCACATAAATGGTTTAAGTTTATAATACTTTGCAAATCATTATTTTCAAGGTTACTTCCTAATAATGCGAGTGTTTCAAGTTCTGGCCCTTTTACTTCTTTTCCATAGGCTTTAACTACTCTTGCACATTGTATAGGACATGAAATACATCCTTTATTTTTAACAAGATGTTCTTTTCTCATTGTTTCTGCATTAATTTTTTCAAAGTCTTCAAAATTTCCTCTTGAATAATTTTTTGTAGTTAATAAGTTTCTGTAATGCATCATAGTAAGTATTGCCCCTGAACCAAGTTTAGGGAGTTGTTCTCCTGTTAGTGGGTGTTTTTTTAAATTTTTTGTCCAATTTTTTGTATGTTTAATAAATTTTTCTTTATCGTATAATTCAATATTTTTATTTCCGCTAACTATCAATCCTTTAAGATTTTTATATCCAAAAACTGCTCCTATTCCTCCACGTCCTATAGCTCTTTCTTCACTTATAACTGCTGCATATTTTACAAGGTTTTCTCCTGCTCTTCCTATTACAAGTTTTCCTCTGTTTTTTTCTCCCATAAGCTGTTGTGTTTCGCCTGTATTTTTGCCCCACAATTGTCCGGCACTTTTTATTTCAACTTTTTCATTTAAAATGTCTATATAAACTTTTTCTTCGCTTTTTCCTATAATTATTATTCCGTCATATCCTGCTCTTTTCAAGTGAAAACCAAAATTCCCACCACAATTTGAGGAAATCAAAAGTCCTGTTAATGGTGATATTGTAGATACGTTGAATCTTGAAGATGATGGTGCTGATGTAGCTGTTAATGGTGAGTTAGTAATTACTATAATGTTTTCTTCGGATAATGCTTCAACTTTTTTATTAAAAAACTCAAAAATTATTTTGGCGGCAAGTGTTTTGCCTCCTATAAACATTTCTCTTGCTTTTTTGCTTAATATATATTCATCTATTATTTTTGTCGTTAGATTTACTTTTAAAATTTTTTCTGCATATCCAAACATTATCCCACCCCTTTGATTATATGATACATTTTTTTCATTTCTTCATAATTCATAATTTTAGGCACTGGATATAAAGGGTTTGCTTCTTTTAATGCTCTTTTAGACATTATTTCAATATCTTTTGTTTGTATTTCTGGTATTTTATCTCGTATATCGAGTTCTTTATTTAATGTTTTTATTTTTTCAATAAATTTTTTTGCTTTTTGTTCTTGTGTATCGTTTTCAGAGGTTATTCCTGTTAAATCTGCTAATTCAGATAATGATTTATAAACAGTTTCTCCATAATATTCTAAAACATATGGTAGTATTATTGCGTTTGCAAGGCCGTGTGGTAATGAATAAAATCCTCCTAATGTATGTGCTATAGCATGAACATATCCAACATACGCTCTTGTAAAAGCTGCTCCTGCTAAAAATGATGCTTTTAACATTTTTTCTCTTGCTTTTATATTTTTTCCGTTTTTATACACTTCATTTATATTTTCAAAGATTAATTTTATTGCTTCAATGCTATTTTGTCTTGTTTCTTTTGTGTTGCTTCTGCCTATATATGCTTCAACTGCATGAGTTAAAGCGTCTATTCCTGTTGTCGATGTAATATGTGGCGGAAGGTTAATTGTGAGTAATGGGTCAAGTACTGCATAATGTGGAATTAATGGTAAATCTCCAACTCCATATTTTTCATGTGTTCGACTATCTGTAATTACTGCTGCTATAGTAGTTTCGCTTCCTGTTCCTGCTGTTGTAGGAACTGCAAAAAATGTTGGCATTGGTTTTCTGACTTTTAATACTCCTTTCATTTGCGAGATTGTTTTATCTGGTCTTGCAAGTCTTGCTCCTATGCCTTTTGCACAGTCTATAGGCGAGCCTCCTCCAAAGGCTAATAATGCTTGACATTTATTTTTTTTGTATAATAAAAGGGCTTCTTCTATATTGTCTATTGTTGGGTTAGGTACAGTTTTGTCGTATATAAAAAATTTTATTTTTTCTTTTTCCAATTCTTCAAGCAAAGGATTCATAAGTCCTATGTTTACTATTCCTTTGTCTGTAACAATTAAAATATTGTCTATATTTTTTTCTTTAATTATTTTTGGTAGTTTTTTTACAGCATTTTCTCCTTCAATTAATTCCGGTTTTCTCCATGGTAAAAAGTTTGATGCTATTTTAAATGCTGTTTGATAAGTTCTGCAATATATTTTGTACATTTTCCCCCTCCTTTTTATCGGTTGGTTGACCGATTATTAAATATTATACCTTTTTTTCTTTTTAAAGTCAAAAAAGTTAAAAAATTACTTAGATAGCGGGGTTGTTTATTTAAATCAATTTATTTATAGAGGTTATAACTTTTAATAATTCTATTTCAAAATCGTTTAATAATATTTTTATATCTTGATTTTCAGAGATATTTTTTTCTACTTTTTTACATATTTCCATAAGTCTTTCCATTCCTAAACTTCCTGAAATTCCTTTAATTGAATGTATTTGTCTTTTTATTATCTCAAAATCATCTGATGAATTTTTAATATTTTCAAGTCTTGAAATAGAATCTTTTTTAAATTCTTTTAATAGTTTTAAATATAAATCTTCTTTCCAAAAAAGTTCTTTTAAAGCTGCTTTTATATTTATTCCCTCTATTTGATCAGGTATTTTTTTTGCTTTAATTATTTCTTTGCTTTTTTCTATTATTTCAATATTATTATTCGGTTTCGTCCATTTTCTAATTTTATTTAATAGTTTTTCTGTTTCAAATGGTTTTGAAATATAATCGTCCATTCCTGCGTTTAAACATATTTCTTTATCGCCTTTTATAGCGTTTGCTGTCATAGCTATTATTGGAGTTTTTGCTTTTTTCTCATCGGCTATTTGCCTTATTTTTCCAGTTGTTTCATATCCATCCATAATAGGCATTTGTACGTCCATTAAAATGATGTCATAATTATTATTTTTTAATTTTTCAAGAGCTATTAATCCGTTTTCTGCTACAGAAACTTTCATTCCATTTCGTTCAAGTATTTCTTTGGCTATTTCTTGATTTATTAGGTTATCTTCTACTAATAATACGTGATTGTTTGAAATGTTTATTTTTATATTTTTAATTTCTTCTTTATTTTCAATTTCTATTTTTTCATATTCTTTTTCTGATATTTCTCTTGTTTCAATAGTAAAATAAAAAGTTGTTCCTTTGTTTATTTGACTTTCTAACCGTATTTCACCTTTCATTTTGTTAATAAGAACTTTTGTTATCGCTAATCCTAATCCTGTTCCTCCGTATTTCCTTTTGCTTGTTCCGTCTACTTGATAAAAAGGGTTGAACAAGTTTTTTTCTTTATCTTTTGGAATTCCTATTCCTGTATCTTCTATTGAAAATAATATTTTTATTTTATCGTTTATTTTTTCTTTTAATTTTATGTCTAATTTTATAAATCCTTTTTCAGTGAATTTTACTGCGTTTCCTATTATATTTATTAATATTTGCTTTATTCTAACTGGGTCGCTTTCAATAAAACGTGGTACTTCTTTAGATATGTTTATTTTTAATTCTATTCCCTTATTTTGAGTATCAAAGTAAAATAAGTCTTTAATTTCATCAATTATTTTTTCTAAATTTAATGGTTCATTTTCTATAACTAATTTTCCTGTTTCTATTTTCGATAAATCTAAAATATCATTTATTATGTTTAACAAACTTTTTGAAGATTTTTCTATTTTGTCGAGATAAGTTTTCATTTCTAAATTTTCTGTTTTTCTTTTTGCTATATTACTTAAACCTATTATTCCGTTCATTGGTGTTCTAATTTCATGACTCATAGTCGCTAAAAAATAACTTTTGGCTTTATTTGCATTTTCTGCTGTCTCTCTTTCTTTTATAAGTTGTTTGTTATATTCTATATTTTTTTCTCTTGATTCGTTTAAAGCTTCAGTCAATATATTAAGTTCAGAACGATTACTTAATTTGATTTTATCGTTACTGTGTTTTTTTATTTGTTCTGTTAACTCTCTTATAGGTTTCATAATTTTTTCTGAAAGTATTATTCCTAAAAATGTATAAATTATTAGAATAATTCCTGAAAATATTATTATTATTTTCAGCCATTTTTTTATTTCTTGATTTATGTTATCTAAACAAGTTTCTTTTGCAATATATCCAAAACCTGCTCCAATAGTTTTAAATGTTATAAGTTTATTGTCTTTTATAAAACTGTTTATTTTTCCATTTTCATTTGATTTAATTGTTTCAAAATCTATTCCATAATCAAATAATGATGGTGGTTTATAATCACTTTTTGATGTTTCTTGAATTCTTAAAAAGATTACTCCACTTTCATCAAAAAAGATAATATCTCCTTCTATATTTTTATTTTCATTTTTAAGCGTTTCTTCAAACCATGTTGTATTCAATTGATGAACTGCCGCATATAGAAATTCTCTATCGATAGTATATACTGGTATTAAAAAATCTATTATGAGCATATTTTCAAATGGATGATATTTTACATTAAATAATATTTCATCTTCAATTTGACGTGCTATTTTGTAAATATCTTTATTTTTATAATTGTATCCTATTCTTATTTTGTCTTCAGAACATATTACTTTTCCTTCTGAATTAAATATGTATCCGTCAATATATTTATCATCTTCTTTTAGGATGGAGATTATTTTACATTTATCTTCATATCCAAAAATTTTATGATAGCTTAATAATTTTTCTTGTTCTGTTTTTATGAAGTTTTGTAATCTTAATTCAAATCTTGTTATTGTATCTTCTGCTTGTTTTTCAAAAGTGTTTATCATAGAACTATTAATATAAAGATAAAATATAATTGATACAAATATTATCAAAATAATTCCAGCTATCATGAAAAATTCAAAAAATCTTATTTTTAATGAATTATTTTTTATTATATTTTTCATTTAGTCACCTCATAAAAACTACCGTCTATTATTTTGACTTTTTTAAAAGTGCTTTCTTCTAATATTCCATTTTGATTAAATGATACAGGGCCTATAATTCTCATATCATTATAGTTTTGAAGACTATTTCTAAGTTCTTCTGGTGTTTTATTTGATAATATGAGTTCATGCAATAAAATCATCGCATCATATATCCAAGGTCCGAGAGAATCAAATCTATGATATCCTATTGCTATTCTGTAATAATTTGCAAGTGAAAGAAATTCTTCATCATCTTCAGAAAGTTTTAAAAATGCAAGAGGAACGAAACTGTGCATTTCTAATTCTATTCCTTGTAGTTCTTTAACTCCTTCAAAACTCATAGAAATAACAGATATAATTATAGGTTTTTGAATATTGTAAATATACGCTTGTTGTAAAAAGTGTTCTATTTGATTTGAAGCTAAGAATAATATTATAGAATCATAATTATCTTGTTCTTTTATTAAAAATTCGATTTGTTCTTTAAAGTTTTTTTCTTCTCTTGAAAAAATTTTATCGTAAAAAATTGTTTTATTTTCCGCTTTTAAAACTTTTCTAAATTCTTCACTTCTACTCAAAATATTACTTAAATCACACGATATAAAGGCTACGTTTTTTGAATTTAAATCATTTATTATTCCCATCATAGTTTCATGTTCTTGTGCTAAAGTGCTTCTGTAAGAAAAACTCCAAGGATTATCGTGAAAAATAGTTTCATCAATTGCAAATAATGAAATATGAGGTATTTCATATTTTAAAGCTAAAGAAGCTAATAAAGATGTTCCGGCACTATTAAAATCTCCTAATAATGCAATAACATTTGAATTTGATTTTAAAAATTCTTCTACTTTTTTATATCCTTCCATTTCATTTCCTGTATAAAATATATATTTATGTGTTATTTTATTATGCTTTTTTGAGGTTTCATTTAATTTATTTAAAGCCATTTCAGAAGCTACTTCAAGTCTTGTAGGATTTAAGCTAGCTGTATCGCTTTGATGTTTTGTAACTATCAAAATAATATAATTTTCCGTTTTAAAATTTATAATCAAACTTATGAAAACAATAATTATTATAATCATAATTATTAAAGGTATTAATAATTTTTTCTTTAATTTCATTTTAATTATCTCCTTTGTTGTTAATTGGTTAAGCGTTTAAATAGTGAAAAGTGAAAAGTGACAAAAAGTTTTTTATTATAATGCTTTTACGGTAAATATGGTTTTTAAAGTTGGTCAGGAAAAACAAAAAACAGTTAATTGGTTAATTGTTTAAATAGTGAAAAGTGACAAAAAGTTTTTTGGATCTATGTAAAAAAGTTTGGGTAAAAATTATTGATTGATAGTTGGTTTTTGAAAAAGTTATTGAAGTTTATACATAATCTAAAAACTTTTTAACACGCTTCGCTCTGTCATCTCGAACGACGTTTTTGGGAGGAGAGATCTGCGCATTTTGGTTTTTTATTAAATTATTTCAAAACATAAAATCGCAAATTCGCAGATTTCTCCTCAAAAGAAGAACGCTTTTTCGTTCGAAATGACAAATCACATAATTTTCTTTTAATATTTATAAGTTTCAACTTTTCATAATTGCCCACAAAAATTTACAGAGAACCAAATTTTTTTATTATAAAGCTTTGAAGGTAAATATGGATGAAATAAAGTAGCGAGCAATTGAGAATTTTCGTATAAAAAACAATTGAGCGAATCAAAAAATGCGTAAGAAAATAGCATGTCTGAGCGTAGCGAGTTCGCTATTTTTAGCAATTTTTGACAAGAGCGAAATTTGTTTTTTAGAAAATTTGATCTTGTGAGCGATTTATTTTATCCAATGTTTACCGCTTCATTATTAAAAGCATTTACAAAAAACTGCCCACCCCGTCAATCTTCGGTTGCCACCCCTCAAGTGAGGAATTAATTACTAATGCTCGTTTTAATGTTTTTCCTTACCAACTGTCTATAAAAATACCTACGTGTCATAAGTGCTGTAACGCCGTGCAGAAAACGCGTGGCTGTTACACTACATTAAAAACAAAAAAATGGTGAATATAAAAATGTTTTTCCTAAACAACTTTCCAACTTTCTAAAGTATTAACCCCGCAAAAAATAGATGAAATCAAAATTTTATAAAAAAATATTTTTTATAAAAAAGAATTTATGATATAATTTAATTAACTTTTATAAAAAAGAAAAGGGGGTATTGAAATGAAAAAATATTTTTCTTTGATTATGCTTTTTTTGTTTTCGTGTTTTATTTTTTCATATGTTTATATATCTGGCGAAAATGTTATTGGTGTTGGTGATGAAATAAATATTTACGGTTATAATTTAGACAGAGCTTTTATGAAAGTGTTTAAAATTAATAATCCGGAAAATATTTTAATTCATGAAAAAAATATTTTAGAAGAAACCAGACGTCTTATTTTTCAAAAAATTATTAGATCTCAAAATAACCAGATTAGAGATTCATTCGCTTTTAAAGAAAAGGGATTATATTTAATTTCTTTTGAAGATGAAAATGCAAATATTATCTCTTATGAAAATGTTCTTGTTTCAGATTTAGAAATGATTTCTGCTTATAATCAAGAGCGACTTTTTTTAAAATTTTACGAAAAGTCTTCAATGCAATCAATAAATTGTGAAAAAGTTTATGTTATGGATTTAAATGATAATCTAATTACATTTAATAATTTAAGCGAGTTAAATATAGAAAATATGCCTTTAAAAAAAGTTATCATAAAAAATAATAATGATTATGCTTTTTTAAATTATAATTATTATCATAGTTATACTGTTTTTAAAAATAAATCTATTCAATTTTTCAGTGACAAACCTATTTATAAGCCTAATCAAGAAATGTTCTACAAGATTAATAGTTTCAAAAAAATGGAAAATCATTATGATTTGAATTTGAATCAAGAAATTTCTCTTAAAATTTATGATCCTGCTGGAAATATTATTGAAAATAAGATTTTAAAAACAGGAGATTTAGGTGGGTATGATAACAGTTTTTTTATTTCTCCTTCTGCACCTCTAGGTTACTATAGAATAGAAATAAAATACACTGATGAAAATGATATTTTTTATTACGGTTTTATAGTACAAGAATATGTAAAACCTGAATATACTGTTGAACTTTTCAGTTCTTCAGAAAAATATAATTCCGGAGATATAATTGATTTTAAAGCTGTAGTAAAATACTTTAACAACACTCCTGTAAAAAAAGCTAAAATATCATATTATATTTATTATGCCCCTTTCAGCTCCGGTTATTACGACAGAGGAAACTTAATTTACAGAGGCATAAGTTTTACTAATGAAGAAGGTTTAATGAATATCCCTATAAAATCACAAGAAAATCACAACGGAAGGTACACTATAGAAATTATTACTGTTGATGAAAGCCAAAGACAACTTGAATTTTCTTATGATGTTTCAGTTTATTCAGGAGATTATATAATTTCTACTGAAAATGATTATTATTCTCTTCCTTTAAATGAAAAATTTTCAATAAAAGGAAATGTTGACTATGTAAATAATCCCGATAAAAAAGTTTCTGGAGAAGGTGAAATATATATATATAATTATAGTAATGAGCTTATTTATAATACGGAAATCAATGTTTTAAATGGGGAGTGGATTTTTGAAGGTATTATTGAAAATGAAGGTAGTTATATTTTAAAAGTTTATTTTGAAGAAACTAATTTTACTTTTAATATTTATGTTGGAGAATATTATAAAAATGTCTTTGTAGAAAATATTCAATTAATAGATGATACATTATTCTTTAGAATAAGAACATTAAAAGATATGCAAGGAGTTTTATTTCTTGCAGGAGAAGATTTTTATGATTTTGTAGAATATAACTCAAATGTTTCTGAATATTCTTTTAATATACCTAAAAATATAATTGAAAAAAATATTTTTATTCAAGGTTTATTTTTCAACAGAGATAAAAGAGAATGGATTAATGAAAGAATTGATTTGAAAAATAGCGATTCTTTTATATATAATTATATTATTTCAACTGATAAAAAAGAATATTCTCCTGGCGAAATAGTTGAATTAACTATTGATAGTGAATCTGATGGTATTTTTAGTTTATCAGTTGTAGATAAAGCGATTTATGAACTTATAGGGCACGAAAGAGATTATACAGAAGATGTTTATCCTCAATTATATTCGCCTGAAGTTTCTTTCTCTTTTTCTGATAAATATTTCAGAGTTAATTATTATGCGAATATTCAAGTAGATGAAATGCATACATTTGCATCTTATAAGGGCAACTCACAAACAAAAACAAATACAAGAGAAATATTTACTGATACAGCTTTTTGGTTACCTACATTAAAAACGGAAAATAATAAAGCTACAGTAAGTTTTAAACTACCCGATAACTTAACAACATGGAGAATTAACGCTCTTGCATTCAGCGAAGGCAAAGTTAATTTTACAAGAGATGAAATAGTTTCAAATTTAGATTACTATGTAAGACCTCTTCTTCCAAGTTTTGCAAGAAAGGGTGAAAATATTTTCTTTGATGTTGTAGTATACAATAATTCTAACGAGGATATTAAATATAATTATTATGTTGAAATTGATTCTGAAGGATTAAACATCAAAAATCATATGGGAGAAATTGCTTTATCTCCTTATGAATCAAAAATAGTTAACCTTGAATTAGAAGCAAATGAAATTGGCAATTATTCAATAAAATTTGATTTTGAAAAAGATATAGTTATTCTACCTTTTGAAGTGACAGATACTAAAATAACTTTAGAAATGTTAAGTCTTTATAATTCGGATTCGAATCCTGTAGAAATTAAAAAAGGTGAACTTTATAGACCGTTTGATATTAAAAAAATTATTCAAGATAATATCGATTATCTTATCCAATATCCTTATGGTTGTTCTGAACAAACTATTTCTACCGTTTATCCACTTGTTATCGCTTCAAAAAATGGGTATCATGTTGAAGATTTAGATAAATTAGTTATAAATTCTGTTCAAAGACTTATAGTTCAACAAAATATTTATGGCGGTTGGGGTTGGTGGCAAAATGATGCATCTTCAATTCAATTAACCTCTTATGTTCTTGAAGGGTTATGGCATATTAAAGATAGCGGATATTTTGTTCCAGATGATATGATTAAACTTGCTATTGAGTATTTATTGCAAAATGATTTAACTGGTTACAGTTACTATGTTTTGAAAAAATATGATGTTCAAAATATTTCTTATAAGCCTAAATCTGATACAGATATATTGTATATGTCTTTTTATGATGAAGAAAATTACGAAAAAATGCTTTCTATGATATTAACTGATAACGATTTATCTAAATTGAAAATTTCTATAGACGGTTATTTCTTCGGAGAAATTGAATACAATTTCCTCGCTTTGAATAGTATTTTAAAAAGAGATACTAAAAACGATAAAATTTTGAATTTGTTCAGATATCTTTTAAACAATAGATATGGAAGAAGATGGTATTCAACAAAAGATTCAGCAAGAATGCTCGAACTTATGCTAAATTTTGAAAATCTTTTAAATATTGGCACATCTGAATTAAAACACGATTTTGTTGAAGCAGAAAATGACTTATTAATAAAAGATTCAGGATTATACGAAGTTATAAGAATCGTATCTGTTGAAGAAAGAGAAAATATTTCTACTGTTCTTGAAAAAGAATATTTTAAAAGATATGAAGTTGATATTTATGATTTTGATAATAAATTTTTAGCTTTAGCAGATATATTTATAAATATTGAAGATGATTTCTTTGTAAATTCAATAAAAACTAAAGAAGTTGAAAATAATTTATTAATTACAGATTCATATAAGTTGTGGGTTAACGATAATAAAAATGATTACTGGATTATTGATTCAGATAATTTGAAAATTAGAAAAACTGATTTCAGAGTTTTCATTAATGATGCAGATTATGATTATGTTCAAAAAATAATTATTAAAAATGATTTTGTTTATATTAGCAAATATAATGAATTCATAGTTTTAAATTTAAGAAATAATATAACTCAAAAAACTCAGTTTCAAGAATTAATTGACTTCACAGTTTCAGAAAACGGCTATATAGTAATGTTTAATAACAATAACAAAACATCATTATTTTTCTCAAATGGTAAAACTGTTAATATAATGAATGGATTTAGAATTTTAGATTATTATGATGGAAAGATTATATTAGCAGATGAAAAATCATATGTTTTAAATTTAGATGCGATGACTTATGAAGAGTTATTCCCATTTAAAGCTACTAAAATACTTGAAATAAATGATAATAAAATTAAAACTTTTGGGTTATTAAATTTTGAAGGAAATCGTAAAAATGTTTCAGAAGAACCTTTATTGTTTGAATTTAGTTATTCAAGAAAAGAAAATAATATTGTGAATGGGGATATTTTAAAAACTCGCATAAAATTCCAAACATCAATAGATGGATATTTTACTATTGAAGATTATATTCCTGGAAATATTCAAATATTGAATAATTATAACGAAAAAAATGTAGCGAGTACTAACAAATTTTATTCTTATTGGTATCAGCCATGGGATTATTGGTATTCTTCTTTTGAAGTAAAAAGAGATACTGTTGCATTTTTCTCTCATGGATTTTCAAGCGGTGTTTTTGATTATTATTTTAGAGTAACTCATGCAGGCGAAATTTATTTTATGCCTTCAATTGGTTTTAATATGTATTATCAAGGAAATTACGGTATTAGTGATTCGAGAATATTCAATATAGAAAAATGAAAAAGTTATTAATAGCTTTTTTTCTGATAATAAATGTTTTTTCGGTTTCATATAAAATTCATTATTATCCGGAATCTATAAGAATAAATGACGTTAACATTAATAAATTTTTAGAAGTTTCAAAAGTGCCTAAAATTCGTATCGTTATTATTGAAGCAGAAAATATCAATCAGTTTACTCAATTGACTAAAAAGGAATATACATATTATTCAGCAGTAACTACAAAACATCGTGATGAATATATAATTATTACACAACCTTTTCACATTTTAAAACAAAGAAATATTTTTGAAGATACTATTGAACATGAAATTTTTCATGTGTATTTCAACAATTTTTATAACCTCAGTAAAATTCAGCAAGAATCACTTATACATTATTTTACTGATGAAAGACCAGACGAATATTTTTATAACGCTTACTATAAAAGATTTTTGAAAGATCTTGAAAATTTCGGATTTAATATATTTAAATATTTAAACCATTATAAAAAATGAAGAGAAGATAATTCTTCTCTTCATTTTTTTATTGCATTAGATGCCGCAAGTAAATTAATGTCCCAAACAGGTGAAAAAGGTGGTGAATATGGTAAGTCTAAATTATTTAAATCATAAATAGTTCCATTCCTATAAATAAGTGAAACAATTACATTTATTCTTCCTAATAATTCTTTTCCAGAATATTGTGCACCTAAAATACGCCCTGTAACTTTTTCAAATATTAGCTTCATTATTATTCTAGAATTCCCATTATAATACCCCGCTCTATTTCTTGATTTTATTACAACAAAGTCTGCATCAAATCCTTTTGAAATAGCTTCCTTATATGAAAGACCTGTTTTAGCGTATTCAATATCATTAAATTTTGTTATAAGAGAACCAATAACTCCTGAAAAACTTTCGTTTTTCCCAGTTGAATTTTTTCCAGCAATTTTCCCTTGTTTGTTTGCAGTTGTTCCAAGCGGAATATATACGTCTTCTTTAGTAATAAAATTTTTTACACATGCACAATCTCCAGCAGAATAAACATCTTTTATATTAGTTCTCATAAAATCATCTATTTTTACAGCACCATTTTTCAATAACTCTATTTTTGAATTTTTTAAAAAGTTCGTATTAGGTTTTACACCTATCGATACTATTATCATTTCTGTTTCAACAATTTCGTCATCAATTAAAATTTCAAATTTTTCATTTTTATTTATTTTTTTTACAAGAGAATTGAATTTTACTTCTAACATTTCATTTTTCATATTCTCATAAAAATATTCATGTATTTCAGGCTCTATATCTCCTAATAAATTGCTCGTACCTTCAATTAAAGTAGAATAAATTTTTTTATGTACAAGCCCCTCTAAAATTTCTACTCCTATAAAACCTCCACCTATCACAACAGCATTTTGAGGATTATATTTTTTTATATAATTCTCTATTTCGTTAATATCTTCCGGATTCCTAACATAAAAAATACCTTCACCAAAATATCCGAAATCAGGTTTTATTGGAGATGCTCCTGTAGCAATTATAAGTTTATCGTATTCAGCAAAAAAAATATTATTGTCATTTTTTATCTGTACTAATTTTTTATCAAAATCAACACTTAAAGCTTCATGATTAATAAAAACTTCTACACCTTTTTCTAATTTAAATTTTTCAGGAGTAAAAGCAAATAAAGAATCCGTGTTTTTTACATCTTCAGTTAATACATAAGGTAACCCACAACCTCCATAAGAAATAAAAGGTTCTTTTTGAAAAATAGCTATTTTAAGATTAGGATTTTCTCTTTTAGCTGCCGCTGCTGCACTTGTACCTGCTGCAACTCCACCTAAAACTATCAAATCAAATTTCATTATTTATCACCTCTTAAAAATTTTTGTACTTCTTTTTCTAAAAAAGGGATTATTTGTGGGTAAGTTAAATTATCTGGTAAAGTATCAAATAATCCTATTTTTTCAATTTCCGTTTCTGGCAAATTTCCAATTACATTTATTTCAGCAAAAAATATTTTTCCATAATCTTTAATTCCTTCTTTTTCTACTGAGTAAATAAATAACGGAATTAAATGAAAATCTGATGCTCCAGTTTCTTCAAATAATTCTCTTTTTGCACAATCAAAAATATTTTCATCTTTCTCTCGATGTCCACCGGGTATTTCCCAAGTATCTCTTTTTTTATGCTTTACATATACCCATTTGTTATTAAATTTTGAAAAGATAACAGCATATTTTAAATCTTCATTTTTGAAAGGTTTTTCGTCATAATAGAATTCTACCTTCATTTGATTCCTCCCTTTTATATTTAATTAATTGATTAAAAATTAAAATTAAATTTTATCTATTAAAAAAATTATTACATAATAAATATCATAATATATATTCTTTTAAAATACAAGAAAATGGTTTAAAATTATTTGTTTTATTCAAAAAAAAAGATATAATAGTATTGTAATCAAAAACTTATAACTATTATTGACGAGGTAAAAATATGATTTTTGAATATTCAATTAACTTTGATAAAGTTGAAAAAGAAAATAAAAAAATTATTTCAAGAGTTGCTGTAAGGGCTGTTATTATAAAAAATAATGATATTTTAATGGTTAAAACTATCAAAGGTGATTATAAATTTCCTGGTGGTGGAGTTTCAAAAAATGAAAATTTTGAAGAAGCTTTAAAAAGAGAAGTTCTTGAAGAAACCGGATTTAAAATAATTAATATTAAAGAAAAATTAGGAATTATTGATGAAATAAAAAAAGATATTTTTGAAAAAGAAGCTGTTTTTGAGATGAAATCAATTTATTATTTATGCGATATAAGTGAATGTCAATATGAACAAAATTTAGATGAATATGAAAAAATATTAGATTTTTCTCCTGTATGGATTAATTTTAAAACCGCTTTACATGAAAATTTAGAACTTTTAAATTTTGAAAATAATGATATTAATCCATGGGTAAAAAGAGAAATTTTCGTATTAAAAAAAATTTGTAAACATTTTAAAAGTGAGGATAAAAAAGATGAAGGATAATTACTTAGATTATTTTGATTCTCCAATTGGTATAATAGAAATAAAAGCTTCTGAGAATTATTTGTTATCTTTAACATTTAATACGATTTTATATGAAAAAAACATAATTAAGAATGATATAACAAAAAAAACTTTTTCACAATTAGAAGAATATTTCAAAGGATTAAGAAGAGAGTTTGAACTACCTATACTTTTAGATGGTACAGATTTTCAAAAAAAAGTATGGAATTCGTTGATGAAAATTCCATATGGCAAAACATGCAGTTACAAAGATATTTCACAAAATATTGGAAATATAAATGCTTCAAGAGCCGTTGGAAATGCTAATAATAAAAATAAAATTCCAATTGTAATCCCATGTCATAGAGTTATTGGAAAAAATAATTCGTTAATAGGATATGCAGCTGGATTAAATATAAAAAAATGGCTTTTAGATTTCGAAAATTCTAATTCGTAGGAGGTCAAAATATGCTTAATGAAGGTCAAAAGGCTCCGGATTTCACCTTGAAAAACGAACAAAACCAAGATGTTAGTTTGAAAGATTTTAAAGGAAAAAAAGTTGTATTATATTTCTATCCAAAAGATAACACTCCGGGCTGCACAAAAGAAGCTTGTAGTTTTAGGGATGTGTATGACGAAATATTAGCAGCCGGAGCAGTTGTAATTGGTATTAGTAAAGATAAAACATCTTCTCATGAAAAATTTATTTTAAAATTTAATTTGCCATTTCATCTTTTAAGTGATCCTGAAAATACGGTTATAGAAAAATATGGAGTTTGGCAAGAAAAAAAGATGTATGGAAAAACTTATATGGGAATAGTAAGATCGACTTATATCATTGATGAAAATGGAATTATTTTAAAAGTATTTCCTAAAGTTAAACCAGATCAACATGGAAAAGAAGTTTTAGAATTATTAAGATAGCTTTCTATATTTTCTATAACTGTAGTTTTTGATTGTTCAACAACTTTAATTTTAGCTGTTTCGGCAGCTAAATGAGCATTTTTTCCCAATGGAGGAGCTATAATTATATTTACTCCTTTTTCTGCTAAAAGCTGTATAGCTTTTGGGCCTGAGCCATGTTCACTATCTATAGGGTTTTCTAAAAATTCAACATCTTTAGTTTTCAAATCATAAATCACAAAGAACTTTGCTCTTGCAAATCTTTCATCAACTAACGAATTAATATTTTTTTCCTTTGCACATAATGATATTTTCAATTTTTTTCACCTCTTATTATTTTTAATACTTTTTTTGAAATTAGTAAAATTTCTTTTGACGAACTACTAACATATTTTGTAATTGGATTTTTTTCATTTGTTGCTTTCATAATATTTTTATCGAAAGGAATCTTACCTAAAATTTCTATATTTTCGTTTTTACAAAAATCTTCTATATATTTTGTGTTTTCAGCATTTATATCATATTTATTTATAACTATTCCAAACTCTCTTTTAAAATGTTTTGCAGTATCAATAATCCTTTTTAAATCATGTATACCAGATATTGAGGGTTCAGTTACGATAACTACATAACTTACTCCAGTAATTGATGATGTTGCGGGACATCCAATTCCAGGAGAACCATCAATTATAACAATTTCATGATTTTCTTCTTTTGCAATTTTATTTGCAAGCTTTCTTACTTCAGCTACTAATCCACCAGAAGTTTCTTCACCCGGTTCTAAATTTGCATGAATTAAAAACGTGTTTTCTCTAGAAGATTTATAATATTCTCCTGCTCTGTTATCAATTAATTCAATTGCTCCAACTGGACAATTTATTACACATCTTCCACAACCTTCGCAAGAAAATTCGTCTATTAAAAATTCTGAGTTCTTTTCTGTAATAGCTTCAAATTTACATAAAGTTTTACATTTACCACAAGATATACATTTTTCACTGTTTAATACTGCTTTTTTTCCTCCATAATAATCATATTGTTTTTCTAACTTTGTATCAAATAATAAAAATAAATTTGAAGCATCTACATCACAATCTACTCCTATAGAATTATTGAATAAATCAATAAATGATGCAGATAATGTTGTTTTACCAGTACCGCCCTTTCCAGAAACAACTGCTATTTGTTTAAACATTGTAAACACCAACTTTTTCTGCTATTTCTTCAAATATTTTTTTATATTTTTCATTTTCAGAAATTAATTCACTTTTTGAATATATTTTAGCTATCTCATTTGAAAAAGGAATTTTTTGAATTACTTTTAAATTTTTTTCTTTTATGAATTGATTCATCTCTTTATACTCATATTCACTTTCATACTTATTTATAACAATGGCGTGTTCAATTTCCATAAGAGAAACTATTTCTTGAACTGCTTTTAAATCATGAAGACCAAAAGGAGTAGGTTCAGTAACTAATAATGCAAAATCAACATTCTTTAATGTTTCAACAACAGAACACGAAGCGCCTGGAGGAGAATCTAAAATTTGAATATCTAAATTTTTTGAAAAATGTTTTAATTTTTTTATTATTTTAACTCCTGAAGGTTTTCCAATATTAAGAACGCCCTCACCAAAGTTAATGTTCTTATATGCACCGTACTTAATTATTCCTATATCTTTTTCTTCAGTTTTTATAGCATTTACTGGACATACATCACTACAAACGCTACAGCCATGACAAAGTGTTTCAAATACAAGAGTTCCTGTTGGAAAACTATTTATAGCTCCAAATTGACATTTTTGAGCACAAATACCACATTTATTACATATTTCATTATCTACTAATGGAATATCTAAATTTACTTTTACTTCTTTTTCAAATTTTATATTAAAAAATAAGGAACTATTAGGTTCTTCTACATCACAATCAAGCAATTCAACATGTTTTCTTTCTTTTATAACATTCGCAAGATTTGTTGAAATTAAGGTTTTACCTGTTCCTCCTTTTCCACTTAATACAGCTATTTTCAATTATTTTCTCCTCCATCCATTACATTAATTAATAAAAAATTTTTTAATCATTTTGATTTAATCTGTCATTCAACATTTTTATTTCTTTTTCTAAAAAATCCTTTTTTCTTTTCAGGAATTCATTTTCATCATAATTTAAAAAACATAAATTTCTGTTTTTAAAATTTCTTTGATTAAAAAAAGAATTTCTTCTGTTTCTGCCCCTTCCAAAAAAACATCTTCTTCCTGAAAAAGCTCTATTTCCATTATTCTCTCTTTCACTAACTTTTTCATTTAATAACCATACTGGTCCTCTTCCATCTCCGTAAGGCATAATGCCACCTCCTAATTTTATATATATGCATTATTATTATATATGTTTTTTGCATATATATAAAATGTTATCTAGAGCTTTTATAAATCATTATAATTAATTAAAGATAAATAAAACGAATTAAAGTTTTAAATCATAAAATTAAACGATTAGAAAAAATTCTAACCGTTTAAATTATTTATTTTACTAATAAACTTTTCTATATTTAATTTCAAATGAATCATTTCTACTTTTATATCTTCTAAATATTTTTTACCTGATAAAGTTATCTTATAAATTTTTTTAGGTGGTGAAGAGGATGTATCCCAGTCAAATTCAATCATTCCTGTTGTTTCTAAATCTGCAAGAAATCTATATATTCTTCCTTTATTAGAAATCCCTGGAAGGTCTATCCCGTATTCAATTAATTTTTCTGCTATTTTATAACCATGAGAAGGTTCTTCAGCTATTATTAAAAGCATATACGCATTTAACAACCACCCTTTCCCATGAAAACCTCCGCCTCTTTTTCCATTTCTCGGCATCATCACACCTCAATGTCCGTTGTGATGATGTTTATCTTGAACTTCATATTCTTTATCTTCCACATTTCCTTTTATATATTCTTCTACAATTTCCTTTACAGAACCCGAAGCACCTCTATAAATTTGAATGCCTAAATCCGAAAAAAATTGTATAGCTCTTCCACCTATTCCTCTTACAACCATAACATCAACATTATTTTCTTTCATAAAATATGGAATTTGTCCTGGTTCATGTGTTTCTGCCATAGGATTTTCTATTACATTAATTTCATAATTTCCATCATTTATTTCAGCAAAAGCGAAATAATCAGCATGACCAAAATGTTCTGAAATCGGACTTTGATCTCCTTTGTTTTCTAATACTGGAATTGCTAATTTCATTTTAAAACACCTCCTAATTTTATATATATCATTATTTATTATATATGTTTTTATTATATATGTCAAGAAATTTTTGTAATTTTTATAAGAAAAGTGATTCTATATATCTTTTTGTGGAGTTTTACTTAGAAATTTTTAATAAATTATTATTAAAAAAACTTTAAATTAATTTCTCTTTTGATTATTTAGAGAAGATTTTAATGTAGTGCAACAACCACGACGAACTTTGCACAGCGTTACAGAACTTATGGCAACATTGATATTTTATAGATAATTTATGGAAAATCATAAATCTATTTTTTTATATTCGGTGATAGTTCTAATAATTTGAAATGAAAAAGCAAAAACATTAAACTTTTATAATAACGAAGTGCTAAACATCAGATAAAATTATTAGTTGGAGAGCAGAAAGTTGGTCAGTTGAATAGGAAATACATTAAAAATTTCAAAACTGTTTTTAGAAAAGCTTTTCCTTTCAACTTTTAGGCTTTATATGATTTTCCTGACCAACTGACTATAAATTATTATGAACCACTTTTTTTACATAGAACCAGAAAAGTCTATCAAAATTTTGATAGACTTTTAATAATTTTATTTTTCATATTTAAAGAATGGGTAAGTTTCGTTTTCTATTATTTCCCAAATATTTTTAAAATCCCAATCATCATAAGTTTCTTTTTTCATCATTTGCTCTGTTGTTTTTCCTTCTCCTTTTCCAGTATCATTTTGTCCTGATACTTCATTATCATAATATGAACTTATTATTCCACCATTTTTATTATTAACTCCAATCAATCCTCCTGTATTAGATTCTCCTGTAACTAATGAACTTGAATAAGAATTATGTACTTCGCCCTCATTATCTCCAATTAATCCACCTACAAAGTCATTTCCTGTAACTATTCCCGAAGAATATGCATTAAATATATAAGCATTGTTAATATTTTGTCCCACTAATCCCCCTACCCTTATAACTCCTAAAATATTTCCTGAAGCACTTATATTAATTAATCGCCCTTTATTATTTCCGACTAACCCTCCTACTAGTCTATTTCCTTTTATATTGCCTTCAAAACACGAATTAATTATAGTTCCTTCATTATAACCAACAATTCCTCCAATTGTATTAAAACCTTCTATAAATGAATTTAATATTTTTACATTTGAAATTTTCCCATAATTATTTACAACTAATCCTCCTCCTGCACCTACTAATCCTAAATATTCTATGTTTTCTAGTGTTAAATTTTTTACTTCAGCATTTTCTTCTAATCTTGCAAATAATCCTTTTAAAGAATTATCATTAATTTTTATATTACTTATTTTATAATTATTACCATCGTAAGTTCCTTCAAATCCTTTTATAAAAAACTTAATATCTAATTTTTCAATTTTTGTTAAAATTCCTATTGGATTCCAATTTTCATTTTCAGATAAGTCTATATCTGTAACTTGCTTAAAATGTTTATCGTAATTATAATTTATATTTTCTAAATCTTTAGCATTCGATATTAAATAAGGTTCTTCAATTGTACCTTTACCGCCGCTAAAATTATATTCAAATTTTGCTGTCAGAATAAAATTTTTTTCTGGCATAATAAAATTAATAGGATTTTCGACAGATACAATTTTTCCTTTTTCATCTATCCAATACTTAAAATTTTCTTCTGGATATGCTCTTATTTCAACAATTTCTCCTGCTTCGTATAACCTATTTAAATAAAAAATTTCTCCTCCATATTCATGTTCAATTTTTATTTCTAATGAAAATTTTTGTACCGTGTCTTTAAAATAAGGATATGATTTATTTTCTTGTATTCCCCATATAAAATCAAAATCCCATTCAATAAAAGTTTCTTTTTTCATCATCTGCTCTGTTGTTTTACCTTCGCCTTTTCCAATATCATTTTGAAGTGAAGTAATCAAATCATAATAAGAATTTTCGATTATTCCATCTTCATTAACGCCAATCAATCCGCCTGTCGATTCATTCCCCTCAACTTTTGCTATTGAGTAGGAATTAATTACTTTACCCTTATTAATTCCAATTAATCCGCCTGTTAATTTATTTCCTTCAACACTTGCAACTGAGTAGGAGTTGATTACTTCACTTTCATTAACCCCAACCAATCCGCCTGTCGATTCATCTCCCGCAACATCTGCTCCTGAATAGGAATTAATTACTTTACCCTTATTAACTCCAATCAATCCGCCCGTCGATTCATTTCCAACTACATTTGTAACTGAGTAAGAGTTGATTACTTCACTTTCATTAACTCCAACTAATCCACCTATATTGGATTCTCCATTCACTTTCATTTTTGATGTAGAATTTGATACATCTCCTATATTTAAACCAACTATTCCTCCAATATTAATTTCTGCGTTAATTTCTCCAGAAGACGATAGATTTGAAAAATTATAATCCCGATTTTGTTTCTTTGATAAATTTACTCCAGTAATTCCACCTACATTTTCTATAGCTGAAATAATTATATTTACATCAGAACTCTTTATTAAACTTTTATTAAAACCTGCAATCCCACCAACATTTTTCTTACCTTCAATTTTCCCAGAAACATAACAATTAGATATTGAACCTTCATTTAAACCTGCAATTCCTCCAACAAAATGTCCGCCTTTAATCGATACGTTTTCTAAATGAAGATTATATACATAACTATAATTACAAATTACACTAAATAAGCCCTGATAATCTCCAAAATCATCATTTATAGTTAAATTTTTTATCTTAAACCCATTTCCATTATAGTAAACATATTCTTCTAAACTTAATGGAATCCAATTATCGTATTCAGATAAATCTATATCATTTTCTTGAATATAATATGTTTGCTTATGATGGTATGTTTTACTCATTTTTATCAAATCTTCTGCAGTAAAAATTTGTATTGGATTATTCCAAGTTCCAATACATCCAGAAAAATTTAAAATAATAAATAAAATTAATATCAAAAAAAACATCATTTTTTTCATTAATTTTCACTCCTTAAAAATGGGTAGCTTTTCCCCTCATCTATATCCCAAATATTTTCAAAATCCCATCCAATAAAAGTTTCTTTTTTCTTCATTTCTATTGTGCTTTTACCTTCAGCATATTTATCAGATATTTCAGATTTTTCTAAATTATAATATGATTTTTCTATTATTCCTATTTCTTCAAGATTAATACCTAAAAATCCTCCTTTTGAAGAAGTTACAAAATTGGATTTAACTTCTCCTACACTATAACAATTTTTTATAATTCCATAATTATTATATCCTACAAATCCACCTAAATTACTTGTGCCTGTAACATTATTTTCAGAATAAGAGTTTACTACACTATTTTTTTCAATATAACCTATTAATCCACCTATATAATTTCTTCCTATAACATTTCCTAAAGCATAAGAATTTTCAATCCGAGAACTCGAATACCCTATTAATCCACCAATATTGTCTCTTCCTATAACTTTAACATCTGAAAAATTATTTTTTAAAATATTTTTTCTTGTATTTCCTATTAAACCACCAACATATATATTTCCGTGCACTTCTCCATTTGAAATGCTATTTTCAACTGTACCTGTATTTAGTCCTATTAAACCGCCAACATAATCATTTCCTCTAATTTTTCCATTTGAATTGTTATTTTCAACTATCCCTCTATTTTCTCCCGTTAAACCGCCAATATAATTATATGCTTCAATAAGAATTTCAGCGTAACACTCTGTTATAATTCTATAATTATAACCAGTTATACCTCCAACAAAATTTTTTCCACTAATAATCCCAGAAACTTTTGAATTAGATATTTCTCCTAAATTTCTTCCTACTATTCCGCCAACATAATTGTTTCCTTTTATATCAACATTTTCAAGAGTTACATTTGATATTTTTGAAAATCTCGTCACTTCGCTAAATAATCCTACATTATCTAATTCTTTAGTATTAATTTTTAAATTTGTTATTTTAAAACCATTTCCATCATAACTCCCTGAAAAAGGCTTTTTATCACCAATTGGTATCCAATTTTCATACTCTGATAAATCTATATCTGCAATTTGCTTATAATGTCTGTTATTAATGTATCTTAGGTTATACAATTCTTCTGCAGTACTTATATAATAAATAATTTTTTGAGGTTCTTGAGGTTCTTGAGGTTCTTCAAGATCTATAAAACATCCAGAAAAATTAATTAATACTAAAATAATTAATAAGACGAAAAATATTTTTCTCATTTTAAATCCCCCTTTTTATTTTTAAATTATTTCTATCATAGTTGATATTTTTAAAATTTGTTGGAATCCAATTTCCAGATTCGAAAAAAAATATATATATCAATTTCTTTTAAATAATAAGTACAGAGCTAATGTTTTTTTACCCGCAGATACTAAACTTCATGTTTTATTGCAAAAAATATTATTTTATTAATTTAAATTTTCCCTTAAAAATGGGTAGCTTTTTCCTTCATCTATATCCCAAATAGTTTCAAAATCCCAACCATCAAAAGTTTCTTTCTGCTTCATTTCTATTGTGCTCTTACCTATAGCATATTCATCATATATTTCATATTTTTCTAAATCATAATATGACTTTTCTATCATTCCACTTTTATAATAATCAATACCTAAGAAAGCACCTTTTTCGTCTTTTTCAGAAAGAGGTTTAATTTCTCCTGTACTATAACAATTTTTTATAGCTCCAAGAAAATTATATCCTACAAATCCGCCTAAATAATTTCTACCTGTAACCTTATTATGAGAATAAGAATTTATTATGAGATTATCGTCATTAAAGCCTACAAATCCTCCAATATAATCCCACCCAAAAACATCTCCTAAAGCATAAGAATTTTCAATTGGAGAGTTTGAATAACCAACTAATCCTCCAATATAATTGCTTCCTGTTACTGTAACATCAGAGTAATTATTTTTTATAATATTTTCTTTAGATAATCCTATTAAACCTCCAACATATCTCGTGCCACTCACTTCTCCGCTTGAAATATTATTTTCAACTATACCGGTATTTTCTCCTATTAAACCTCCAACATAATCCCTCATACCTTTCACTTCTGCGTTTGAAATGTTATTTTCAACTATACCGGTATTTTTTCCTATTAAACCTCCAACATAATTATTTGCTTCAACAAGAATTTCAGCATAACATTCCGATATATCTCCTGAATTTATCCCTACAATTCCTCCTACAGAAGATTCCCCGGTAATATTTCCACTTACTTTTGAATTTGATACTTCTCCTCTATTTTCTCCAATTAATCCACCTACAGAAGAATTCCCGGTAATATTTCCACTTGCTTCTGAAATTGATACTTCTCCTTTATTTTCTCCAATTAATCCACCTACAGAAGATTCCCCGGTAATATTTCCACTTACTTTTGAATTTGATACTTCTCCTCTGTTTTCTCCAATTAATCCACCTACAGAAGAATTCCCGGTAATATCAACACTTGCTTTTGAATTTGATACTTCGCCAGAATTATATCCAGCAATTCCTCCTACAGAAGAATTCCCATTAATATTTTCACTTACTTTTGAGTTTGATATTTTGCCAGAATTATCTCCAGCAATTCCTCCTACAGAAGAATTCCCATTAATATTTCCACTTACTTTTGAGTTTGATATTTTGCCAGAATTATATCCAGCAATTCCTCCTACAGAAGAATTTCCGGTAATATCAACACTTTCAATTACTACATTTAAAATTTCACCAGAAGTAGTAATATGTTTAAATAGTCCTGTATAAT
>Ga0334886_1001362_pt1 | contig 29018 bp, 43 predicted proteins | sample GraSluR1_MG_9_FD_207232 | JGI IMG/M metagenome (GOLD analysis project Ga0334886, IMG submission 207232) | Sludge microbial communities from methane-producing bioreactor in Wageningen University, Netherlands - Granular Sludge_27_06-R1 | ecosystem: Engineered > Bioreactor > Anaerobic >... | reverse complement strand
CGCACCAATTATTCAGAGGGAAATGGGCATTGACCCCTCCCCTACCAGTGAGGAAGTTCGGTCCATTGCTCGGTGGGCAATTCACCGTTATGGTCATCCCATTGGTTCCTGCAACAAGGGGTTTTATATCATGAGCAATGCTGATGAACTTAAGGATAACCTGCGAGTTCTTCAGAGTCGCATGGATAACCTACAGGCTCGTAAGGATGGCATTGTACGGGCTTTCAACAAGACCCACTCAATCACACCACCCCAGAAGGTTTCTTGGCTCAAGAAGCTCTGGCGCGGCTTGTTCAACCGATAGGAAGGATTCTCTATGACAGCACCAATAGCATACAGTACCCCAGCATCTCGGGAAGAATTAAAGTTCCCGGAGGTTAAATTAGGAGATGTGGGCAACAAGGTTAAGCGAGTACAGGAATGGCTCTGCTTGAATGATTGTCCCGTGAACATTGATAAGTCATGGGGGCCAGCTACCAATCGAGCTTTGAACAGGTTCGCCAATGTGGTGGGTCTTCCCTTCAACGATGCCCTGACGCTCGGACTGTGGGTTAAATTAACCGCCCCCATGAGGTTGGCTCTATTGGGTCCCGTTCAGCCAGATGTAAAGAGTATCCCTACTTCAGACCTCATGCGAGACATAGGGTTGATTCACTTCAACTGCAAGGTCAAGGAAATTGGGGGAAACAACCGGGGGCCTTGGGTACGTCTTTACATGGATGGGCGAGAAGGTACACAGTGGGCTTGGTGTGCCGGGTTCGTTTCATTTCTCATGAGGCAAGCTTGCTACTTCAAGGGAATCGAAACACCTATACCTCACTCGATTAGTGCTTCAGGGATGATTCGAGATGCCAAAGCCAAGGGTCGGTACATCGAGGGTCGAGACTTGACAAACCTTATGCCTGTGACTATATTTGCCTTGAAGGGTGGAACCACAGGATACAAGCATGTAGGCTTGGCAATCAGCCCCAAGGACGGTTCCGTGAATACGATTGAGGGAAATACCAATGGTGGGGGTAGTGCCGATGGAGATGGAATTTACCGTAGAACTCGTGCAATTATGAGTTCAGATTACATTTACTTAAATTGAAAGAACAGAAGATGAAACTTCAAGTAACGATGATGAATGGGGATGTAAGACTAATTCCGGGAGAGAAAATTGTTCAGGAAGAAGATTACATCATGGGATGGCTCTGTTTCCGAGTGGATGAACAGACGCTCAAATTTAACCCCGATGCGGTTGTGGCATTTTCAATCTCACATGACTAAATCCAATACCTCTTCATGATATAGATAATGAAGTAGTAGAAGAGTAAGGGACAGTCATAAGATGCGGTGGGGGTGTGCTGGGTTCGACAGGCCATTAAATCCCGCAAGGGCAATGGTTCTGGAAGAGGGTTCGATTCCCTCCACCTCCACCAGTTTTTCGGGTAGGGTACATCATCAACAGAAAAGGACTCTGACATGAATGAATCCAAAGAGTTTATCAACGTACCCTACCTCAAACGCAAATACATGGAGTTTAATTACAAGTATTTTGACGATTCCTTACAGGATTATCCAATCCGAGTTGCTAATCTCAGTGAAGCTTTAGCTAAAGTTGTAATAAGAGGATTAAAAGGACAACCCGAAACATATCACATTAGTGAATTGGTTTTCTCTAAACGTTATTTCCAAACCGAAACACAAGTATTATCCACACTACTTCATGAAATGGTACATATCAGTCTGATAGAAAACAATGTTGAAACAAATTACTCCCCACCTCGGGATAGTGGGGAACAGAAAGACCACGGTCCAATCTTTCGAAAAACATTAAGTGCAATCTTACAACAAGCCGGATTACCCCCAGAGGAACCAAGTCGAACTGAAACTCTAAAGGTAGATAAGGGAGTGGTAAAACGACGCATGTATGGATTCATCATCCGGCAATTTCCTAAATTACAACTGGCTGTTTTCAGTTATCGTTTTACAATGTATCTATCTCAATGGATTCAGGCATTTAATTTGGAAAACATTAAACCTATTGTAGGTTTATCCAACAATGTCCTACTACAGAAATTTAAGGTTCGTCGTACATTGGGCCACACGTTTACGACAGAAGCATTGACACAGCAAGAGTTCGATGAGTTAATGGATGATTGTGAAGTTCTATGGGAATACAAAGGAGAACAGAAATGAAAATCAAAGACACTAATACCGGAGTAGTACATGAGTTTACCGGAACCCAAGTTGAAATTTTGGCCGATGATGGTATTAATACTTTGTACCATTTAGACGACCAACCCGAAGGGATGCACGTTTTTGCGGGAGATGGTTTGTGCAAACATGATGGTTTCGTGCGAGATGTTACATTGCAAATTACACCGATAAGTTGCAATGCGGTTTCAATACAAAGGGAGGTATACCGATGATAAAGGAACTGTTACCCTACATCTTCTACATGCTTGGAAGTGTTTGTTTTGCTGTGGGAACTGGAATCGTAATTTACAGAATAGTAACGGGAGGTTAAGATATGGAATCCGAACAAATTAAACATTTCGTGTTATGCGAATGTGGTGGAGAGGGTATCCTAATATCCCGATGGTCGGATGAAAATGAATTGTCTTTCAGTATATGGAAGTACTTCAATATGACTGGGTACTCATGGAAATTTAGACTCAAGTGGGGACTTCGATTCATCTTCAAGGGAAGATTCTTTGGAGACTCTGTGATACTTTCCCCGGAAAAGGTGGACAATTTAATCAAAGCTTTACAAGAAGCACGAAAGGAACTGAAATGAAATTACTATTGATACTTCTATTGCTGGTCGGAACTGTGAGTGGGTCTGACATTCAATTCTTCAACTCCGGTAATGCCGCTACTCAGGAACAATGCTATGACATTACATTCTCCAACCCATCCATCACGGGTCGGTGGAGTGTGGGATTCCGTAGGTCAAACCTTAACCCCCCGCACATCTTGGTATCCTACATGGGAACAGAGTGGAAATTTCTTCAGGCGGTAGAACTAAACATTTACACCAATTCAGGAATTACTCAGGTGGTTCTTCCTTTTGCAGACGTACAGAGAAGTGAAGATATGCTATATGTGTATGAGGAAATTGATATAGAAATTACTCCGGCCTTTCTCGCCTTCCTGTTGGCGGCTGACGAAGTTGATTACCAAATTGTGTACGCCCCGGACTATCAAGTACTGGAATCCTATTCTAACAAATTAACCTACAATGATTTAACCGCATTGCAGGAATTCTTCTCCATTGAACATGAAGAGTAGGGCTTGACATTGTGCAACAAATATTACATACAATTTGTGGCGGTAAGCGTTTTTCTCGCCTCTTGAGGTGAGTGGATTGAAAGGCGGTAAGCCAAATGATGATTGAAGATTAGACCAAATTTTAAGTTCGGGTGTCCGATTGGCGAGGAGGTGGACTGCAAATCCACTATAGGCGGGTTCGAGTCCCGCCCCGAACTCCATTTCAAATAGAGAGGAACTATCATGCATTTCAATTTACTGGAACTGACTATCCGTAAGAACATGTACGGGATTGGCATTTTGAATTTGTATATCATGCCCAGAGAATCAGGAACACGACATCTGCTCTTGATTCGTATGGACAGATACCTCGATGGTTGGCACCTATTAGTTCACGGATTGTTTTGCTTGAATTGGAAGATTTTCTAATATCCCGCTCCAATTTTGATATAGATATATACCATTCAATTACATTGAGAGGAATATATCTATGGGAAAACGAATTGATTTAGCTGGACAAAAGTTCGGTAGGCTTACTGTTCTCGAAGATGTAGGTCGTAGGGGTGGTGGGGTGTTATGGAAATGTTTATGCGAATGTGGCAATATTGTATCAGTTAGGTCAAATTGTTTACGCAATGGAGAAACACAATCCTGTGGCTGTTGGTACAAAATAAATTTGACAGGACAAAAATTTGGTGGGTTAATCGTGCTTGAAGATGTGGGGAGAACCAAACAGGGTAGTGTAGTTTGGAAATGCTTATGTGAATGTGGTAATACGACAAATGTTACGACGGGACATTTACAAAATGGTGCAACTCAATCCTGTGGATGTTTACGAAGGGCGATAACATCTCAACGAAGCTATCTAAATTTAGTTGGACAGAAATTTGGGCGACTTACAGTACTTGAGGATGTCGGAAGAACCAAGGGTAAGAAAGTAATTTGGAGATGTTTATGTGATTGTGGCAATGCGGTTGATGTATCATCCGTCAGTTTACGAAGTGGAAATACCCAATCGTGTGGTTGTTATATGCGAGACCGAATAACTGAAATGAATAAAAAAGATTTAGTAGGACAGAAATTTGGATTGCTTACGGTACTTGAAGATGTAGGACGACAAAACAGAGAGGTGTTATGGAGATGTTTATGTGACTGTGGCAATATTGTGGATGTATTGTCCGGTAATTTACAAAAGGGAAATACTAAATCTTGTGGTTGTTATAATAAAGAACGACACTCGGGTGAGAATCATCCCAATTGGAAAGGTGGAATTACACCGCTTACTAAAGCAGTTAGAATGTGTACCCGATATAAAGTTTGGCGACATACTATCTGCCAGAGAGATAACTTCACATGTGTTCACTGTCAAGTTAATGGCGTTAAATTGATAGTCCACCACATTACCCGCTTTTCTAAAATTATAAAAGAAAATCACATCACCACCCTTGAAGAAGCTATTCAATGTGAAGCCTTATGGGATGTATCAAACGGTCTCACCCTATGCAAGAAGTGTCATAAAAAACTACACAAGACCCTCAACAAAAGCCAAATCATTATGTAATTGATTAACAATACGATACTTTATTTTTTGTAAGATATTTCTATATGAATTTCTTACGAAATTTTGCCCCTTGACACCCATGAACAATTGCATTATGATACGGTGCAAGCCCGAGAGGGCAAAGACTAACGTGGTGAAACTTAAACCCAAACTGGAAAGGGATTGAACTATGATAGTAACACTGGGTACTGAGGGATTAGACAGAACATGGCAAGAAGAATTCGAGGAAACCGTGGAGTGTTGCCGTTGTAAAGGCGTAGCGCGTATTGCGTTTGTCGCCCACGAAGGAATAGAAGCGGACCCATTGATGAAACAATTTTGTTGCTCGTTGCATCCAAATGAGGGTGAAGGTGGTTTCTGGCCGCATGACTGTATCGCTGTAGCTGTATATTTCTGCCGGGAGTGCTTAGAGCCTACGGCCTGTTATAATCAAGCCTGAAGAAGGAAAGGGGAGACATGAAAATTACATATCCATTGGGGGAGTGCAAAATTTCACTCGTGTCTGATGTTGGTAGTGAACTTGTTCTTAAACAAACGAAGGAGGTCTCTGATGCCGAAGTGCAAAGAAATTGCGAATGAAGTGCTTCATGCTCAAATTTACGATGTGATGGAGAAATATCACCTCGAACTTCATGAAGCGGAAGTAAAGGTCACGGCATTCCTTGTGTCTGAAGTTACCAAAACCGGAGAGAAGATACGCGACCATGCTCTGAAGCTTCACGGTCAGCCCTGCGTGGCGACCATTAGGAAGGCCAATCAGAGGGAAATGAAGCTGGGTTCGGGCGACCTCATCATGGAGATTGACGAACACAGTTGGTACAGTGACGATGAAGACTTGGATACCGCAACGAAAATTTCCATTCTTGACCACGAGCTTGAGCATGTGAACATCAAGAAGGACAAAGAGGGTGCCATTGTTCTAACCCCGGACAATCGCCCCGCCCTGAAACTGAAGTACCACGATGCGGAGATAGGAATTTTCTTCGACATCATTAAGAGGCACGGCAAAGCTTCGATGGATTTCCAGACTTCCAATCGTCTTCTACTGGACATCAGGGAAGTTTTGGATGACCGGAAGCGTGAAGCTGATAAAGCAGAAGAGAACGAGGAATAAGGTTTATGTCGGGTGGTAGCTTAATGATAGAGCCCTGCGTTTGGAGCGCAGCTTGTGGTGGTTCGAATCCACTTCACCCGACCATTTTTCTCTGGGGACTTGACAATTTAGTTTGACTGTGTTATATTTCAGTTAGCCTAATAGTGGGCAATAACAAGGAGGTAGTGAAATGAGAAATTTGCTAATGGTTCTTGCGGTTCCGGTACTGGCCTCAATCAGCTTCGGGTACGACAACATCACTTACATTGTAGGTGACTATAGTCCCGATTGGAATCCATCGGGAATCATAGACTTAGGGACTCGGTATGACCGAGTTGACTTTGAGCCTATTACCCAAGTCTATGGTATTCAAATCAATATAAAATACTGGGATGAGGGGGATACCCCAGTGGAAATTCTCATGTTTGAGGGTGGTCCCAGTGGTGAACCCATAGGATACAGCTACGGAGGGGGTTGCACCAACATAATACGAGGTAATTCAATTATGCCGACTCAGGGTGTAGTGGATGTTATCTTCGGTTCTCCGTGGACTATTCCCGATGATGTTGAATCCTTCTGGATAATCGTAATCAACTCATCACCAAATTACCTTCAGCATGTACGCCCAAGAGTATGCAATGGGCAATACCCGCAGGAAGACCAAAGCTTCTACAATGGAGGAAGTGGTTGGACCTATTTTGGATTGGGTTCGGGGGAAACACGCTATAGGAATTTCCGCATCAAAGTCTATGTGGATTTTGAGTTTCAGTCTTTAACCTCGACCACTTGGGGAAGCATCAAGGCATCGTTCTAAGTCTTAACACCCACCCCGGTATTGAATAGTATCTGGGTGGGTGTTCTCTATACCTGAAGGGAGAAAACAATGAAAGTGATTAACATCGCTGTGTCAGAGAAATTTACGTCCTTCCTCGTAGAGGTAGCCAACCGACTCCCGGCACAGAACAAGTACCACATCAGCCGCCTACGTCGAATAGCCCAACGAATGCAGGAACAATTTACAGAGGAAATTATACTGGATGAATCTCAGTATGTGGTGGGGGAAGCAGAAGAAATTGATATAGAGGAATTAACCCCCATTGACAATCCAGATTCAATCCATTATATTCCTGAAGATATTTCGGTGGAATGCCCGAATGGTAAGGAAGGGGATTGCTAATCCCCCGAGGAAACTCTTGTAGGTTCGATTCCTACTTCCACCGCCATAAATTACAATCGAAGGGATGAAATGGCAAATTACTTCGGAGTGTTTGAACGATACTCAGAATTTTCTGGATGCCTGAGTATTTCCGAGCGGGTGTCTGTTATGTTCTCCTCCACGGCTCAAGCCAGTGACCGCTTGGAAAAGGATGCTTGGAAAGCTTTGGCTGAACAACACCCAGACTGGAAGCGATGTGAAAATTGGGAGGAGCCTATTTTTCGTAGGACACTCCTGATTCCAGAGAAAATTGAAGTTGTCCCTACGAAGAAAGAGAAGAAAACGAAATAGAGGTGGGGTGGCTGAGTTGGTTAAAGCATCTGTCCTGAAAACAGACAGGCGCAAGCCTGTGAGAGTTCGAATCTCTCCCCCACTTCCAGCAATTTGATATAGAGGGATTGACTAATTTGGTATGTCAGCACCCCGGAAAGGTGCCGGGTGAAAGCCTGTGGGGGTTCGACTCCCCCTCCCTCTGCCAGTATTGTAGAGCGTTCGGTTTAATTGGTAAGCCGCTGGACTCCAAATCCGGTAATTGAAGGTTCGAACCCTTCACGCTCTGCCAATTTGAATAGGTCTTGACAATTCTCAGCCTATGTAGTATATTCAATTCAGTTCTCGCGACCCGGTAGTTCAATTGGCTTAGAGCAGTTGGCTGTCTACCAACAAGTTACGGGTTCAAATCCCGTCCGGGTCGCCAATTTTCTCAGACTGGAAAGGATAAATATGGGTACACTGGTGGTAAATTTGTATGGAGGGCCGGGATGTGGTAAGAGTACCACTATGGCTCAAGTCTTTGCCGAGTTGAAGTGGGCCGGGGTAAATTGTGAAATGGCCCCGGAGTTTGCCAAGGAGAAAGTTTGGGAAGGTTCCCTGCCTGTGTTGGCGAACCAAGTCTACATTTTCGCCAAGCAGTACCACCGTATTCACAGACTATTGAATAAGGTAGATGTCATCATAACGGATTCACCCCTACTGTTATCTCTAATTTACGGTAAAGACATCAGCCCTGAATTTAGACAGTTTGTGCTGGCCGAGAATGATAAATTAAGACCGATGAATTTTCTCCTATGCCGAGAGAAACATTATAATCCGGCTGGTCGTTTACAGACGGAACTTGAGGCTCGGGACATTGACAATGTGGTATCCCAACTTCTTTTGGATGTAGGGGAACCCTTTACTCCTGTACAGGGTAATCATACAGGGGTTTCACAAATTGTGAATGAATTGAAGTATAAATTAGGTATAGCGTAATTACATATGTGTCAACAATAGTAATGGAAGATTTCAACGAAAGGAATCAAAAAATGAATATTGAAGAGAACCCCGTGCGATTTATCCACTTCGAAGCCTCAATTCCAAAGTACACTTATAAGGACAATGAGGGAAACAAGAGGGTTGTCCAATTCCACCGCGCTCACATTACCGCCGCATATCAGGAACACCACCACGGCCCCGGAGAATCCAGTGTCAATGTTGGCTTTTCCTTCTGCTCCCCCAGTGAACAGTTCAGTTCCCATAAGGGTCGGGAAGACTCCACGGAACGTCTTGTGCTTAACCCCATCATCATCTCCTCCGGTACAAATTCCACACCTCGGGAACTGGTTGAGTGGGCATTGATTTCCCTCAACGTAAGTAACTGTCCCTACAACCTGCCTCATTGGTTGCACCAGTTCAGACAGTCACTCCTCCGCGAGGAGTCCCGCATTTTTATTGATAACCTGAATGACTCCCTTATGGATGCCGCTGACAATTTGAACCCCCGGTCATGGTTGCTGAACCTCAATACTTCTACTCGCAACATGTTCCCACAGGTTCAGAACCTCCACAACCCTCTTATCAGTGCTGTCTTCACGGCGGCAAACCTCAACTTCACTGATGGCGACATGAGCGAGAAGGCCATTGAAGACTTGCGTAACCTCACTCTCCCTTACGATGTTCGTGAGCGTCGGGAGATAAAGGCACTCAACCAAAAGAAGAAAGCCAAGGAAACACGAAGACTGGAACGCATCGCCGCAAAAGAAGCCAGCGCAGTACACCACATTCACAACAACTAATCCTTGACGAAGCCCGGAAATTTTGATATAGATAAGTCCTATGTCGAGATTTCCGGGCTTTCAATTTTAACTTTGAGAGGTTCAACTTATGGCAGAGACAGCGTATCAAGACAAAATTCTTCATGACCGCTACGCACAAATTAAACCCGATGGAACTAAAGAAACCACACTCAATGAAGTATTCACTCGAATATCTCAACATGCATCCCGAGGTAATGCACTTCTTCAAGAACTCTTTTTTAATTTACTAATCAATAAGTATATGATTCCAGCCGGGCGAATCCTCTCCAATGTGGGGGGAACCGGAAACAACATGGTAGGGAATTGTTTTTATGTCCCTATCCTTGAAGATTCTCTTGATGGGATTATGAAACGGCAAGCTGACACGGTTAAGATATTCGCCAAAGGTGGGGGAGTAGGGAGTAACTTTTCGATTCTTCGACCCAAGAACGCTCCCGTACAGGGAGCCCCAGATGGAACATCCGGCCCTTGTAGTTTCATAGATGCAACTGAGGGATATTCTAAGACCATCAAACAGGGTGGAAGTCGTAGGGCCGCAAATTTAATCGCAATGAATTGTGACCACCCGGACATCTTTGAATTCATAACGGCAAAGACAGACCATAAGAGGTGGGAGAGTTCCAATGTATCTGTGGGCTTTACAGATGATTTCATGAAAGCTGTGAAGAAGAATGAGGATTGGAATTTGAAATTCAATGGTAAGGTTTTCCAGACCGTAAAGGCTCAGGCAATTTGGAATGAGTTTTGTCGGTGTGCGTGGCAATCTGCGGAACCCGGTGCATTGTTCTTAGACACCATTAATCGGAAGTACCCGTTAAATTATCTTTACAAAATTGATGGAACTAACCCGTGTGTATCAGGAGATACACATATTTTGACTCTATCAGGATATAAGAAAGCGGAAGATATTCAAACAGGAGAAATGATTCAAACAAAATGGGGTTTTGAATCGGTAGCGTCTATAGAGAAGCACAAACAATTTCCAGTTAAGAAAATTAAATTGTCCGATGGTGGGTGTATTCGAGTTACTCAAGGTCACATTTTTTATGGAATTAGGAAAGGAAAAGAAAGTAAGAAGCTGGAAGAAATTAGAGTTGATACACTAAAAATAGGGGATTATATTGCGGTTTCTCCGAATAAGGAATCTGATAGTCATCTTCATGTTGACGAAACTAAAAAACGTGATTATCAATTGGGGCTTCTATCAGGTATACTTTTAGGGGATGGTTGCTTCACAGAAAGTCAAGTTGACATAAAAGACTCTATGAAAATTTGTGGAAACATTGACCATATGGAATATCTAAACAACATCAAAAAATTACTCAATGATTTGGGGTATGACTTTAATAAACTCAATATATCATCGGATGAAAGTAAATCCGTAACCTTACCCATTAAACACGCATCAGATATTCTTACCACTCTCAACTTGAGTCCATCTTTTTCTTTTGATAAAGCAATCAACACAAATGGGGGAAATAAAGAATTTGCATGGGGTATATTAGCAGGTTTAGTTGCAACGGATGGGAATATAAATTTGAAATCAAATCATCCCATAATCCGAATTGATACCACTTCCCATCATTTAGCGGAGGATATTCGACGCATAGGGTTGGCATTGGGTATGCACCCCCGAATAACACAAGGTAAATTAACTGATGTATCCGGTTGTATTAATGGAAGAACCATTCAACGTCATCATGTTAAATTAACCGTTCACTTTTCCGGGTCTTCTTTACAAACTTTACAAAAAGGTTTGAGGAGCCGGGGATTAGATGTATTCTACCCAGAAAAGTGTGGACGGTTGAAAGAATTAGACACATGGTTAATGACAGGCAATACTGAAAAAGCTCAAGTTGTATCTATTGAAGATGGTGGATTTGCCGATGTGTATGATTTCTTTTGTGCTGAGTCCGATACATTTATTGCGGAAGGGTACTTGCAACGAGGGTGCGGGGAACAGCCGCTACCACCCTACGGGATGTGCCTACTTGGTTCCATGATTCTTCCCACCTTTGTTAAGGATGGTAAATTTCAATGGGATGAATTTAGAATCGCCGTTGATACTTCAGTTCGTTTTTTGGATAGTTTGATTGATACCTCCACCTTTCCCATCCCGGAAGTACGGGACATGACCTTGAGAACTCGCCCGATAGGGTTGGGCATGACTGGGTTGGCCGATGCACTGTTCCTCATGGAACTTCCCTATGGTGATTATCCTCAGACTTTAAAGTTCGTAGACCAGCTTGGGAAATTTATGTACGATGCGGCAAAAGAATCCAGTGAAAAATTGGCTGAAGAGTTGGGGGCCTTCCCGGATTACGACCCCGAGAAAGCTAAGTTTCCAGCCCGTCGAAATGCTACTCTACTTTCTTATGCTCCTACTGGAACTATCAGTGGTCTGGTTGGATGCTCCTACGGTATTGAACCTCACTTTGCTCCCTTGGTGACTCGCAATGAAGACCTTGGTAGGGATGTAGTAAGCAACCCTATCATAGATGCTTACATGGAAGAACACGGCTTGACAACGCTCCCGTCTTGGGCGAGATTTGTTGGTGGAGTCGAAGCGGAACATCAACTCACATTGAATGACCACTTGACCGTGTTGAAAGTTCTGGCTAAACACTGTGACTCAGGTATATCCAAGACGGTTAATTTACCCAAGGATGCTACACAGGAAGATGTTGCAAAGGTCTTCATGTACTGTTGGGAGAATGGTATCAAAGGTGTAACTGTGTATCGAGATGGATGTCGGGATGACCAACCTGTTACGTTCCAATCGAAGGATACTCAAACAGAAGAGGATGATGAAATGGAAGATGAATTTGATGATGATTTTGAGGATAACGATTCTGAAGATGCAGTTGAATTGGTGGACTATCGGTTTACCCCCGAACCTCGTCCGAGAGCCTTATCCGGTACAACCTATAAATTTAAACCAAACATGGAACAACCTTCGATGTATATGACCATCAATAATTTAGAAGAACGACCCATCGAAATTTTCTTCCACACACAAGATGCGGTACATCAAGAATTACTGGGGGGCTTGTCCCGTTCCCTCACTATGAATCTCCGAGCTAATTTAGATGTCATGGATTTGATGGATGAATACAAAAAATATGAATCGCACTCCGGGGGTGGTTGGTATAAACTCCACTCAGGCAAGAGTGTTTGTTTCAAATCCATTCTTCATGCTATAGGGGTAATTTACGGAGAACATGTTCGACGGTTGGAAGCGGAAATTGAATCGGAAGCGGACATTCTTATCCCCTCGACTCACCCTGAAGAACCCCCCATTACGGCAACTCCAATCAAGGGAGCTAAATGTCCGACATGTGGGGAGTACAGCGTAAGGATGGCTGAAGGTTGTAAAGTGTGCGAACTCTGTGGATATTCGGCGTGTGGATGATGAAACTACCCTTATCGTTACTGAAGACTATCATGTTCATAGGGACACTCTCATTTGATGTGGGAGTGTTCCTAATCCTATTTCCTTCAATACCATGTGGTTGGTTCTTGTTAGGTGGAGCTACAGGGATTATTTTCTCTCTAATTTACGCACACAGGAAACACGGGGACTGGAAGGAAACAGTTTGACCCTTGACAATTAGATTTACCTTTATTATAATACCTGTATGGGATGTGTGTTGATTTGTTTTTCTCCCCTTTTAGGGTGAGTGGATTGAAACAAACAAGGAGGTACCAAATGAATGATTATGTGAAGGCTGGACTGGCGGGGGGAACCATTACTTATCTCATCTCTCGTATTCCCATTATCGGCCCCATCATTGTGTTTCTGATGAATGGTTGTCTGATGGTATTGGGGCTGGGTGTGGCATTGATAGTTCTACTGTGCCTGTTGGCCGTGTGTCTCTAAAGGAGGTGTCTTAATGGACAATGTGGAAAAGGGTCTTCGGTTTGCGGCCTTGACAGTGGTTGCCGGATTGATTATAGTATGTGCGTTAGCGGTGTGGGGAATCACATCAATTTTCTAATTTTCATTGATTTTCTTTTGAAAGGAGAAAATTATGAAGAAGGGTCTGAGAGAAAGAATCCTTGAAGCCAAGAGTGTTAAGGAAGTAGACGACTTGCTCCACGAGGGTAGCACTTATACCAACGCATCCGAGAACACTCGGAGAGCTTGGAAGAGAACTGCCAACATCCGCAAGGCCAGTCTCACCAAGACCGAACCCGTTGAGGAAATTACTCCCAAGGAAACCCCCAAAAGAAAGCCTCGTGTCAAGAAGGTTACAGAACAGTAGGTATTCCTTATGAAAAGATTCGAGTTATCAGCAATCGCTGATAAAGGAGAACCCATCATACTGGTGGATTTCTCTTGGCTCATGTACAACGGGTACTATGCCAGTAAAGAGAATCCCGCAGTGGGGGCTCTTAAGAAGTTCGTAGAGCGAATTTTTCTTCTCCGGGATAACTATCCCCACTCCCCTATCGTTATTGTCTTAGATTCGCCCTCAGAGTCCTTCAGGAAGAAATTGTACCCTGCGTACAAAGAGGGTCGAGTTCACCCGGAAGATGTGTTCAATCATCAACGGGATGTTATGCAAATTGTCAGCATAGTTCGGGATGTTCTTTTCGCCCAAAAACCGGGTTGGGAAAGTGATGATATTATTTATACACTTTGGAAGACCTACAAGGACTTCTCGGGTGGGGTAATGATTTACTCCCAAGACCAAGACTTCCTGCCTCTCATTAGTGAAAAGACTATTGTTTTTTCATCTATTCAGAAAGGGCAAGCAGTTCCCGTCACACCAGAAGAAGCGGTTGAAAAAATGGGATATGACCCGCAGTACATGAATGAGGTTAAAATCATTTGCGGCGACCCACATAATCATGTCGAAGGCATCCCCCGCTTCCGAAAGAAAATTGCTGAAGCCATTGCTCAACTGAGTCGAGAAAAGGGTTATGACATCGAACGATTCTTCACCGATGACTCAATGCTCCCAGAACTCCCGGCCAACATTGCAGGGTCAATCATTCGCAATAAAGAAAATTACCCTGAAGCCATCAAATCCATGTCGGTACGCAAGGAACTTATACCTCTCCGAATAGTCGAGGGGTTACAACTCCTACGCATACCGGGAGATAAATCCTTATTTGACAAATACTTTGGAGGTTAGATATGCAAGTGACTCTATTAAGTTGTTCCGGTTATGAAGAAGCCCTGTATGGAATAGGGCTATCCTATGGGGTAACCAGTCCAATGTCATTTACACAATTTAAGTCCCGCCCTGCCATTATTGAGAAACTACGACGACGTGCGGTAGAATTAGCCCCTAAAGGTAATGGGCATAACAAATTTCTTGAACACATTCAACTTTGGTATCTGGTTCAGGGAACTCGTAAATGGTGGAGTCAAATGGATACCTATCGAGTGGGGATGAGTAAGCAAAGTGAATCTACAATGCATACCATTACCAAACGTTTAATCACGTTAGAAGATTGTTCCCCCTATACTACTCAGACCGCAGTGGATAATTTGAATGAGCAAATTACCAATAAGGAACCCATTGAAAAAATCAAGGATAACATTCCTGAGGGTTTTCTTCAAAAAAGAGAATTGAATTTTTCTCTTAAAACCTTGATTAACATCTACTTACAACGATATACTCATCGCTTGTATGAGTGGGATTTCTTCCTGTGTGAAACCTTCATGTCACTTCCATCCAATATTCAGATTCTCGTTTTAACCTATCCGGAGTTAAATGTTTACTTCAACTCTAAATTAAAGAGGTAAGATATGTGGAGCCTGAAAATCACGGATTCAATTCGAGTTGTGCCAGAGAGAGATTCTGAAGGTCGGGTTCTTCCCACTATGGCAATTGAGGAAAAAATTCGGGGCGTATGGAGAATCCAGAAAAGCAACTTAAAGAACGAACATCAAGTAATGAACAAATTAAACAACATGGGAATATCCTTTGAACAAATGCATGGGTTATTCACCACACCAGATACGGAGCATGTAATATGACAATCATCCTAATAGGAGTTGGAGTTCTAATTTACCTACTATGTTCAATGGGAATAGGTTACCTCTGGAATTCAAATAAGACTACCCCGGCATCACCTATTGTACTCCTATTTCTTCCAGCATTGTATGGTCTAATTTTGGCTTTCTTCTTACCCATAATGATGCTCATCGGATTGAGTGTTCTTATAGGTAAAACCAAATGGGTGGATAGGTGTATTACGAAGAGAAAATAGCGGATACAACTGTGCGGGGTATCAAATTGATACAGAATAGGTACGCACATTCTGTTTGAAGAAAGGATAACTTATGATAACAGATAGAACATTTGCAGTCGTTCACATGGCCGAAGAATGTGGGGTAGATGCGGCGGCAGACCACTACGGCCTTTCTCGTGAGACTGTACGAAGAAGAATGCGGGAAGTTAGACGCTACGAACGGGAGAACACATCCCGTGATTCAGGAGACGAAGATGAAGGACGGATTCGAGATGTAGTTTCGGACAACAAATATCTGGAAATGATTGAACAACGTTACACCCCGGCAGAACTGAAAATCATCGCTCGGGGTTATCTACCCAAAGCAAAGCGTACCACTCCTATTCATGACTTCCACGATGGTGACTGGGTAACCATAGGGGTTATGTCTGATTTGCATCTGGGAAGTATCTACACCAATCCTGATTTGGTTGCCGATGTGTATGAGCAATTTGACCTTGCTAAAGTAGACATGGTTGCGATTGCTGGCGACATCCTTGAGGGAGTGGCATCCCGTCCGGGCCATATATACGAATTATCTCACTTAGGGTATTCTAAACAGGTTGAACACGCGGTTGAAGTATTAAGCCCGTGGACGAAGACTCCTATCTATATGATTGATGGAAACCACGATAGGTGGTTCATTAAATCATCTGGGGCTTATGCTGTTGCGGATATTTGCAGTAAGATTCCCAACGCTCAATTCTTGGGAAACGATGAGGGTTCAATTTGGCTGGATGAAGAAAAGACCGTAGAGTGTCGCTTGTGGCATGGTGAGGATGGTAGTTCGTATTCGATTTCATACAGGCTTCAGAAGCTTGTGGAATCTTTCTCAGGTGGTAAGAAACCCAACATCCTGTTTGGTGGGCATGTACACAAACAGGGGTACTTTCAAATTAGAAATATTCAATGCTTCTCAGCCGGATGTATTCAAGCTCAATCTGCATGGATGCGTAGTAAGAGGCTTTCTGCTGAAACGGGATTCTGGGTTGTGCGACTCAAGATAAACAATCGTGGAATCAGTAGAGTTCAAAGTGAGTGGTTCCCCTTCTACTTATGATATAGATAAGGGTAAAAGTGCATTCGACAATCAAACCGAAGGAGTTGTCATGGAGAAATTAACCGAGGGTATTATAAAGGGCATTCCCAGCATTGGTTGGGTGAATCAGTTTATCAAAGGTAATCAACCGTTTGCCATTGTGTCAGCTTGTTTGAAGGATGCGACTGCGGAACAGAATGCACCCCGCACACAAGCATTGGAAGAACAGTTGAAGCGTTATTCCTACTACAAGCTTTGGGGTTGGTGGCCGGGGGATGAGACCCGAGACGACATCACTGAAGATTCCTACTTGGTATTGGACATCTCCAAAGACGAAGCTTTGAAATTAGGCAAGGCCGATTTCATTGCACAGGAACATAGGGTGAATTCCAAGAACGCACAGGAAACAATCATCTACTCCGACCCGAATGAGGAAACCATTTCCCTGATTAACCCCAGCAATGATTCCGTTGTGGGAACCTTTAGTCGGGAAGATGTGGATACTTTGAATACCAAAGATGGGTATTCCCAGTTCGTAACCGAAGATGGAAAAATCAAAGGCAAGAAGTGGTCCCTTCATTATCTCAGTGACGGAGAAACCAAGCCCGAAGAAGAAACACCGGAAGCGGAACCGACTGAGGAAACCCCAGAAGAATCTGAACCCACCGAAAATTCCGACACGGTTAATTTGGATGAAATCCCTATTGATGAAGTAGAGGCCGAAGGTGCGGAAGAAGTTGAAAAGAAAGAACAGAGAAAAGCTATTCGAAACAAAAGGTTACAGGAACGTAGGGAAATAATTCGTAGAAGAATTCAAGAAATCAACAAAAGAAAGTAATTCTCCTGCTCATGAAAACTACTTTAACTGAAGCAACCCGAGACTCCCTGAATAGGGAGTTCTCGGATATTCCTGAAGACATCAGGGAATTCATTATCTCCCAAGACTTTACTAAAGGAGATAGGGAAGTAGGACATTTAGCTAAACCTCTTCTCCAACTTTATAAGAAGAGTCCTGATAAGGACTTAGATAAACTTCCTGAAGTCTTGGGGCTTTACAAGAAGTTTTATTTCAAGAAAGAGTTAAGTAAGTTTAAGTTCCCCTCCATTAATCAGTACAGTTCCTTGAGTGAATTCTATTCGGATGTTCTTGAAGGGGTGGACCCGAACCCAATCATTTTTGATGATGGGGAGTGGTCAGTCAGGGAGTTGAATTCCAAGAATGTGTGTGTACAATATGCACCCTATGATGATAATCAATGGTGTACCGCTATTATTGATGGTACCTATTATGAAACGGCGTACAATAAAAATAGAGGAGACCTATATTTAATCTACAAGAATGATAAGATTCACTCTCAGATGTTTGTAGATAAAGCGAAATCTGGGGTTCAGTGGATGCTTCCGGGAGATAAACCTATAGAGGACTACGATGAAACCTTTAAGGATACTACACTACTTAAGTTCTTTTATGATAATAATATACTTGTTCCTTTTACAGGATTAAAGTTTAGGGGGAGAAGGTTAAATTATGAAATTATAGATGGAGTTTATCATTTTGATAATTTGGATTTATCGGATATGAACCCTAAGTTGAAGTCTCTCAAGGAGTTTCAGGATGTTATCGAGGGTTCCCCTTATGTAGTTAGGCACGACTTCATGTGTGATAGGAATAGTCTTACTACCGTAGAATACGGACCCCTGAGAGTTGGTGGAAACTATTTTTGTCAATCTAATAACCTCTTCACCTTAAAAGGGGTCCCGCAAGTTGTGGAAGGAAGATTTTGGTGTCATCGTAATTGTCTTATAAGTCTCAAGGGAGGCCCCAAAAGAGTTGGACGTAGTTTTTGGTGCCACGACAATAGGCTTGAAACTTTGGAGGGAGCCCCAGAGGAAATTGAGGGAAATTTTGATTTTAGTAATAATCCTCTTACTTCCTTAAAAGGAGCCCCACAGATAGTGATTGGAATAATTACCAGTGGCGGGATGTATGACCGCAACCCCTCCCTTCAAAACGAAATAGAAAATTACAAATTGAAGATGTATCGACTAAGAGATAAATCCAAATTACCTATCAGGGAAATGGCTGAACCTACTCGGGGCATGAAAACAAAATTCTACTACCACGGAACACAAGGAGAAGAAAAGGCAGAAAAGATTTGGAAAGATGGTTTACACCCTAAAGCCTCAGAACTTTTCTCCACCTATAAGGGTTTGCTTACCCCTATGCTGAATCGAGTATACCTCACTTCCAATATCGCCGTAGCTTGGGACTACGCAGACATTGGAGGGGACGCTCAGGGCTATGTGTTTGAGATTCCCGGAACTGAACTGAAGAACGTATTTCCCGATGAAGACAACATCGCTTCCGCTTATTGGGATTATAAACGTAATGGTAAAAATACTTGGCTGGCAGAATATGATAAGTATTTGGAAGTTACGCCGGAAGGATTAACGAATCCCGAGTTTGATTATCTTCATTTAGACGAGTATGACCGCACCCGTATTACCAGCTATATTGAGAAATATAGTCTGGGTGGTACTTTGTTGAGTGCTATAAATAACCCGGATTCAAGAGGAATGCATGGAGTATTGGTTGGTAAATTAATTTACCCTCACTTGAAAGATGAACACATAATACAAATCATTGAGAAGTATGGGAATGTTTCCCATGCCGGGGTATTAATGCCCTCTAAGATGTGGCGTAAAGATGACAATTCCTTCACTATTCGTAACATGGATGAATTCAAGATGCATACAACGCTAATCAATTCCCGCGATATTGAAACGATTTCCTTGGATGAGTCCCGACACCTTCAGGAGATGGCTTACCCCGACACATTCAATTTAGAAGAGTTCAAAGCCTTGAATAGTGGTAAGGCAATCTTATCCTACTGTAAAGACAGATTACAGTTGATAGGTAGTGGGTCGGCCCGGTTTGTGTTTCAGGTAGATGATGACAAGGTTATCAAGATTGCTAAGAACATGCGAGGCATAGCACAAAACTCTGTGGAGGCTGAACAATCCAATGACACCTATCTTCGAAGCATGGGAATAGTAGCTGAGACTTATGAATATCATCCTTCTTTTATGTGGATTGAAATGGAAAAATGTCATCCTGTTTCTGAAGAGGAATTTGCTACAAGGGTGGGTATACGACCTGATATTTTAAGTAAAGTTGTTTTACATTGGAGTCGCTATTATAAACACTATATTGGAGATGACCCAGATTTAATAGCACATATTCATGATAATAGTCCGGATGAAAGTGAACAGTATTGGTTGGATAACACAAATTGGAATAATGAGTTTATTCAAAAAATATGTAAATATATGCTGGACTTCGAATTACTCCCCAATGACTTTGGGGCTATATCCGCTTATGGTATTAATTCGAATGGAGACCTTATTGTTATAGATTTTGGTTTGACACCTGAAATTTGGGATGTCTACTATATGGATAGTAAGGGAGCAACAGAATGGTAAAAAAGATTACTGAGATGGCATACCCAAATGATTTTGATATAGAGGAGTTTAAGACTATATCATCTTTCGCCAAACGAATTAAGTATTGTCAGGAGCGTTTACAGCGAGTTGCTTCCGGAACGGCTCGAATTGTCTATAAGGTGGATAATGAAAAAGTGTTAAAACTCGCCAAGAATCAAAAAGGAATTGCACAAAACGAAGTGGAAATATCTCAAGGAAATGATTACTACTTACGTCAACTGGGAATTGTAGCTGAAGTATTTGAGGACCATCCGGAATCACATTGGTTAGAAATGGAACTATGCACCCGAGTAACACCTAAAAAATTTGAGCGGATTGTTGGAATTTCATTTGATGAATTTGACGATGCTATTCGAGAGTTCAATGACTACTTAGATAGTGGTCATCGAATAAGTCCACGCAGTAGTAACCTTATTGATTCGAATGATTTTCTTAATAACATAGTAGATTATATTGGAAACTATAGGATACCTGTAGGAGATTTAACACGATTAAGCACTTATGGTGTCACAGCTAAGAATCAAATCGTTATTGTAGATTTTGGTTTAACCTACAATGTATTGGATTTACACTACACATAGGAGTGAATATGAAAGACATCATAAACTCATTACAAACACTTAAAGAACAACGAAAGAATGTATTAATGGAAACCCCTATAGATAGTTTACTTTCATTGAAACCACAGGATTGGGAAATTCCTACTACTTCCCGTTGGTATCAATCTGCACTTCAAGCACTACAAAATATTCATACCTTACCAAAGAATTTTCAAGAAGATATGTTAAATTACTATTTCTATGGTGAAATTGTAAATAATTGTTTGTCTGCCATATTGGAGAGTAATTTACCCGAGATGAAACGATTGATTACCCAAGAGGAACTGAGTAAATTAGACTCCATTATCAACTATCTTTCCGTAGATGCTCCTACTCACTACTGGGGTAGTATGAGTGTGGTTCGAAATTGGAAAGACCTCGGGGGATTAGTTGGTTGGGTAAAGGTGAAAGAATCCAACAGGCTATGAGCAATGTAATCCGCACCCTTCAAATTCTGAGGGAGAGTATATCTTCAGATGAAGAATACTTGACTGCGGTCAGTATGGGTAATGAACTCCGGGCTCAGGCTTTGGTAGATGAGGCCGCAAAGAAGGCCGGATATAATTTTAGCTGGCCCTACGCTTATCATGGAACTGAATCGGATACGTTTTATACCTTCGATATGGAGGGTGTAGCAAATGCAGATAATGTGGACGAAGGGGCTGGATATTTTTTTACAGATGACGCAGGGGAAGCGCGTTGGTTTACGGCTCCTCAAACTGATTTGATGGGGTCACGAGGTAAACCATCTCCACACTCGCGTGTACTTAAGGTTTTCCTACGCAGTCCGAAGTCTATGGAATTTGATACACAATCAGATTTTCGTGCTTATGTCAATGTCGAAGCCCCTTATGTTAAGGGGAGAACGCCGGGTTATGGATTTAGGAATTTATTAAGTAAACAGGGTTATACAGGAGTCAAGATACATGATTCACAATTAGGGGGAGGAGAGTGGGGAAACGGAACATGGTATATTGTGTTCTCCCCGGAACAAATTAAACTGGCCGACCCAGTTACCTACGATGACGATGGTGATGTAATTCCCCTGTCGGAACGATTCAATCCAAATTCAAATGACATTCGATATTAACACTTGACAATCCAAAAATGATATAGTATACTACCTGTGAATTCGCAGGGGGGTCGCCCAATTGGTTAGGGCATCGGGCTTTGAACCCGATTATCAAGGTCCGAGTCCTTGCCCCCCTGCCAAACTTGACAATGAGAAACCAGTTTAGTATATTTGAACCGTTGAGACTGAAATGTAATTTTTGGCGGGGTGGTGGAATGGCAGACACAGTAGACTCAAAATCTACCGCCGCAAGGCATTATGGGTTCAAGTCCCATCCCCGCTACCAAATTTGAGAGGAGAATGAAATGACTGAACGTAAACAGGAAAAGATTCTGGGAGGACTTCTGATAATACTGGGTGGGATGATAATTTTCAATGGAGTTCATTACCCTCAGTACCCTATCGTACCCTCAACGCTGGTTGGTCTGGGATGTTTTGTATGTGGTTTCCTGTGGCTTAAATAAAAACAGAAAGGAAGAAGAAATGAGACAGCACAACAAAGTGATTCAGGGAAGTATCAAGGGAACTCGCACGAAGGCTTGGAATCGGGGAAAGGAAATCCTCGCAACCATGATGTCTAAATTGGAATCCCCCGTAACCAAGAGAGATGTTCGGTCTGCTTTTGTGGAAGCCCGGAAACAGGCTCGAAGAGAGATGAAGAAATAATGACAATGTGGCGGGGTGGTGTAATTGGCAGCCGCGATGGACTTAAAATCCATTGTCCGAAAGGACGTAGGAGTTCAAGTCTCCTCCCCGCTACCAAATTTTTCAATTTGGGTAACGACTCAGCCTGATGGACGCATTGGGGGCCTTAGAAGTCGGGGTAAGTTAAAGAGGGATGCAACCGCCCCGCCCAGATTGAAAATTAAGGAAAGAAGGATGATGTTATGATGCGAATACTTGAGAAACCATATTTGTTGTCGGAATTTCAACCTGTAAATGGCATAGCTGAATTCCCAGTTGAACTTTTTAATTCAGTTTTCAGTTCATTGCTTGAAGACCGATTAAGAGACTTGATTAACCCTGTATTTGATTTTGCTAAAAAAGAACAAAGTGTCGTATATATCTACAATGATATTATACCTTTAAGTGGAACATCCGGTTTTCTCGTAGTAAAAGATGAAATGGTTATAGCATCTCTTGTAATTTGGCGGTCTTAGTTTTTCGTAGGTGTTCTTCTTTATGGCAATTACAACATAAAATCTCTAAGTTACTTATCTCATTATTACCACGATTTCTATCTTTATGATGCACCACCAAAACAGCTTCAAATTTATCATACCCACAACGATTACATTGATGAGAATAATATTCAAAAGCGGTCTCTCTATATTTATAGCTTCCATCCCCAGTACCATAATGAGGAGGTTGTATTTCTGTTAAACCATCAAGTCGTTGTGCCATATCTTTACATTTTCTGGTGCAAAAATGAAACCCAGACTTTGATTTTTTTATTCTACTAATAGGTTTGGTAAAAATATCTCCACAATAAGCGCAATTTAATGTTACGGTTCGAGGTTTACGTTGATTAAATTTAATAGAACAAGAAGAAGAACAAAATTTCCCGTATCCTCTATTGATTTCTTTATTTTCAGCCATAAACTCAGATTCACACTGTAAACAAACACGTTTAGTTTTAGCCATACACACTCCTTAAAATAATAATCGTTTACTTGTTCTACTCTCTATATCAAAAATGCAATGCAATCCCGTCTGATTCCACCATCCCGGCACCAAGTTGGCACTATGTTCGGCACCAAGTCCTTGACAACTAAATTACAATCCGTTATATTACCTCTGTAAGATAACACAAGGAGGTAATAGGATGAAAGAAAAACATTACTTGAACCTGTCGAATGGCATTCTTACTCTGGAAGAAGAAGAATATGGGCTGATGAACAACTACTCTTTCATAAGGATTCAGTCTACGGCATGTGAGCAGGGAAATTTAGCTTCTATTATTGACACCATTTCGGATGACTTGTTGATGAACACCGCATTAGGCCATAATATTCATTTGTATGATTTCGGAAGTCGTACTCCCATACCTCGTGCCTTCTGGATGGGGGTTGAGTGGTTGAAGTATGTTCTCCACAAAATTTGGTTTCACACCACATACACCCCGGTCAATCGCCGAGGGGAGTTGGATACGTCCTTGGGTTCCTACTTTGAATTGAAGTTCCGGGAACTTTCAGATTCATCCCGTAAGCGAATCAAGTACTATAGGAAGTGGTTGAACACTGATACCATCAACATTTCTACTCATGCCAAGCAGACTAAATTAGACTCCCAATATGACTACATGAAGACCGTCTTGACACGAACCCAAGAATGTGGTATAGTTGAAGTAACCAAACAGGGGGTGATGTAGTGATAGAAATCTATGGCAAGTATGGCAAGGCGTTAGTATATTCAGATTCACTTGAACCTGAATGCTACACTCAAATTTCCCATATGATGAATCACCCCGCTTTCACTGAACAGGTTCGCATCATGCCGGATGTTCATTTAGGCAAGGGAAGCGTTATTGGATTTACCATGCCTTTAGGCACCAAGATTGACCCTCAAGTGGTGGGGGTGGATATTGGGTGTGGTATGTTATCCCAGCGGGTTTCACTGGCTGAAAACATATTAAAACATATTGATTGGCGCAAGGAATTCGACCAGCGAGTTCGAGGTGTGGTTCCTATGGGAATGCACATTCACTCTTCCGGGAACAGTCGAATCATATCAGAGATTCAGCGTCGAACCCTTAACAAAGCTGAGGTTGCCTATCGGAACCCCAAGTATCTCACCTATGCTCCACCTTCATATGATGATGCTTGGGTGAAGGCCATAATCAAGCGAGTAGGGATTAAGCCTGAAACCTTTTACAACTCCATTGGAACGCTGGGTGGGGGAAACCATTTCATCGAGTTGGGTTATGAAGAAGACAACCCCGAGTATGGGTGGATTACCATACACTCAGGTAGTCGTAATTTCGGACTGCGGGTATGTGATTACTGGGTAAACCAGATGGGGTTCTTCCACAAGGATGAATTCAACCTGCGTGTAAGTGAATTGAAGCGGGACTACACCGGAGTTGCCTTGGGTCAGAAGATAGAACAGCTTCGTCAATCTTTTTCACCCAAGAGCTATCTCGAAGGTGATGGAATGACGGGGTATCTCTATGATATGATATTTGCCCAAACCTATGCGGAAGTGAATCGGGAAGAAATTCTTCGACACATCCTCAAGGTATTTCCCGGCAAAGCCATAGATATTCCTATCTGTTCAGTTCACAACTATGTAAATTTCTCAGATGGAATTATACGCAAAGGGGCCATCTCCGCATATCAAACGGAGAGAGTAATCATTCCTTGGAATATGCGGGATGGCCTCATTATTGGAGTAGGTAAGAGCAACCCGGACTGGAACTTCTCAGCCCCCCACGGTGCGGGTCGAACCATGTCCCGTAAGAAGGCTAAGGATACCATCAACGCCGATGTGGTAGCTCGGCAAATGGAAGATGTATATTCTTCCTGTATTCCCATTGATGAAGCCCCGGACGCATTTAAGCCTGTGGCTGAAGTAATGAAGTACCTCGAAGAGTCCGTAGAGGTACAAATTGTAGTGAAGCCTTTGGTGAATCTGAAGGCTAATGAATCACCTAACGAAAGACGAGGTAAGAAGAAGTGACGAAAGTTAGTATAAAATTTCCGACTGACCCGTACATGTGGCGAAATAAGAAACAATATGTGTTCATGAGGTCAGTAAAAGTGTTTGGTTTGTACTTTAGTAATTACAAACCGATTAATACTCAGGTGTATAAGACCAAGGCAATTTATACGATAGGGAGCAGTGAACGTAAGACTTCTATCTTCGGGGTTATAAATTCATTCTCCACTCCCACTAAGGAAATTGGCCTGTGGTATATATCTCCCGAGAATGGCGAACTTATGATGACAAGTTTCCCCTGTGATGATATAGTACCTGTATCATCCCTATGTTTGTTGGACTACATTGAGAATTTGATTCAGATTTTAGCTAAACCAGAGAGGGGTCAAAGTGAAAGTAAAGTACCGAGTTAACGCAATGAAGGATTTAATTGTTGAATTGATAAAGCAAGGTCGAACCAAAAGCAAAATAAAGATTCTCGAAGATTACCCACCCCACATCGCCGGGGAAGAACTGCGGGTATTAAACAAGAGATTGCTGGGTCTTAAACCTATGGAGTAAATAGTTGACTGCCATGCGGTCAAGAAAATTTGGACGAGGTGGAATGGGGACACATGGAATTTCTTTTTCATCTTCCTGAGTACTTTGTGTATAGTCTCGGTATACCCACCGTTGTCCGTCAAAGACGTAGCATCGGTCTACAGAATCTTCAGTGTAGAAAGGGGATTGGTGATAGTCTAACATAAGTACTCCTTTGTAATCTGTATCAAATTTCGGGAAGTGGGGTGGATAATGACATCAATATCTACAGAGTTATTTCATATGTTGAATCGGAAAGCCGGGATGTACGATAACATCATGCATTTCTGGGAACCTCTTCTATTCATTGTAGGGATATTGGGATTGGTTGGAGCAATTCTATGGGCAATTAACATATGGAAATTATACTCTCGAAAGCAATTTCTGGAAGAAAGATTGACATTAATTTATGGTATCATTGAACAACGAGGTTGGTGTATTTGCACAGGGGAACAAGAGCAAAACTGTGACAAAAAACATCGAATGGATTGCTGGAAACGATTAACAGAAAGGATTAATCACCATGCCTAACTATGAGTTCAAGTGCGTCAACTGTGGTCATAAGACTGAGGTCTTGCGTAAACATACAGATGAATCTGTTGTAATTTGCCCTAAATGCGGTAAGGAAATGACGAAACAATTCTCAGCCCTGAATGTGTTTCAAATTAAAATAGGGCCGAGATAGCCATGGAGAAAATTACATTTAGACGGGCCTCTCGCGTGGGGGGTCACGAAGCTTACTATGTTGTAAATCAAGTGTCAGGTAGCGTTCTATTTCTCCACTGGAACGGGTCTTTTAAGGACTGGGCAATCATAACTAAATTAGATGATGATTGGTCCCCGGAGCAATTAGAAACTATCCGGGCATTCATCCGTAAATTAAACACCCCCGAACCAAAGGGTAATGAGCCGGGGGTCTAAATTGAAAGACATCTTCACTACCCCCGAATGGAAAGAACAAGTATGCGATGAAAAGAAAACCCAACCAAACATAGTAGGGTGTCGCACTGAATTTCTGGATATGGTTGATGGGGACTATCCGACAGCCATGATATTGAATGACATTTACTTCTGGCATCTCCCACCTAAAGAAGATACAGAAAACAAAGGAACGAAACTTGGAATATGCCGAGAAGGAACGTATTGGTTGGCGAGGAAGAATACCGAGTGGGAACATCTTAGGTTAAACCGAAAACAAGTAATGAAATGTATGAACACATTGAAAAATAAAGGTTGGATAGAGACGAAAATAACATGTATAAATGCATCTAAGGAAAAACACACACTGATTAAAATAACAAGGAAATTCTTACAAGACCTTCGTAGGTTTAAGGCCGAAAATATCAAAGTCCAAAACGAGACTTTGATAGAGAACAAAGTCCCAAAACGGACTTTGATAGAGAACAAAGTCCCAAAACGGACTTTGATAGAGAACAAAGTCCCAAAACGGACTTTGATGGGGGTATCAAAGTCCCAAAACGGACTTTCATGGGGTATCAAAGTCCCAAAACGGACTTTGCTATATACAGATTCTTTCGTTTCAGATTCATTCGAAGAACAGATTCTTGGGAATTGTGTCCCTGAATCCATAGAACTAAGAAAAGAAATAGGAGAAAAAGCCAAGCAGGTGCTACTGTCTTGGGAGCAGTTGCATAACCCGGTAGCTTTACTCAAGGGATACGAAAACCTATGGGCTGAGTATCTTGGTTTTGTTCAAGAAGAATCAACACTGGTTGTTGGAACCGAAGTGGGTCGTTTGATAACCTACTGTCGAATACTTGGGGTCGTCCCTACTCCCGAAACTTGTAAGAGGCTTGAAGCAATTTGGAATCGCTTCGAGTGTGGAAGTATTACTCATCCCTACGAGGATAGCGAATGGAGCATCCTCCTGATTCTCCTATTCGTCTTGAGGCAAAAGGCTCCGGGCTGGCTCCCCTCGGATATAGAACCTGAGAACTTGGATTCCGTACTCTGGGCTTTGTTGGCCTACTACGAAAAGCACCATGAAGAATTGGAGTTTCCCGCATGAAAACAGGCATAACAATCATCACCCCTACTGGGGATAGGCCCGAGGCTTTTGCTTTGTGTGAGCGTTGGATGTCGCAACAAACATTAAAGCCTGACCAGTGGATTGTGATTGATGACGGTCAGACCCCCACCATTCCTTCGGGGTTGGCTAAAGACATCCCAATGATATATGGCCGAAGAGAAGCACTACCGGATGACCCGCCGCATACACTGGCTCGAAACATGACTTTGGCATTGAAATTTGTAGCCTATGAAAAGGTTATCATTATTGAGGATGATGATTATTATTCTAAAAATTATATCAAGACTGTAAGTTCTTGGTTGGATAAACATGATTTGGTTGGTCAGATTCCTACCTTCTACTACCATGTTGGGTTGAGAATGTATCGAAACATGAGTAATCGAATGCACTCGTCTTGGTTTCAGACAGGATTTAATTTCACTGCGGTAACTCCCTGTTTGAATGGAGTGTTGAGGAAAGAATCATTGGGGGTAGATACAAGATTATGGCGAGAGTTTCGTCAGAATAAATATCTCTTCACCGGGTCCCCTATTGCCATAGGGATGAAAGGGATGCCGGGTCGAAAAGGTTTGACGGTTGGGCATGATTTGGAGACATGGAAAAAATATTTGTCCAATGCACAAAAGGATTTGGATATGAAGTTTCTGAGAGATTCATTCATGGGGTCAGATGCCCAGTATTATGAGGGCTTTTATGATGAATCATTGGGTAAAAAATGATACAGATACAATGCGAATAGGAGTTGAAATGAATTCATCATTAGGAATTGATACACAATTGAGAGTGGAACCTGAATACCCACGTCAAGGTTTGCGCCCCAATTTGATTACAGATTTTGCTAATTCTCTTTGTACCGGGGATGTTATAAATTCCAACAAACGACATAGTAACCCCATAGAGTATGTGGGTCACAAAAGCATTTACGCATATCAGAAACATTTGTATCCCGGTTTCCCTGATGCTTGGAGTATGAATCATACTCGAATAGTGTTGGGTAAATTTAGACCCGCAGGATGTTCCCCCGACCAAGAATTCACATTGGTGTTTGAGTGGGCTTCCCCTACTGCGAGAA
>Ga0334886_1001356_pt1 | contig 29084 bp, 35 predicted proteins | sample GraSluR1_MG_9_FD_207232 | JGI IMG/M metagenome (GOLD analysis project Ga0334886, IMG submission 207232) | Sludge microbial communities from methane-producing bioreactor in Wageningen University, Netherlands - Granular Sludge_27_06-R1 | ecosystem: Engineered > Bioreactor > Anaerobic >... | reverse complement strand
CTATTACGGCATCCCTTTTAAGGACCTTAGTCACCGGGTCTTCCAGGGGGATTCCGGTGTTCTCATTTATTATCTGGAAGACATCTACCAGTGTTTTGCCAATGGCTTCCTCCTGGTCCCAGCCAGTTACCTTCCGGGCCACCGGGTTCATGAATATGATCACACCCTCCTTATCGGTGGCTATCACTGCATCACCGATACTTTCCAGGGTGGTGGAGAGCCATTTTTCACTTTCTTTAAGTTTACGGTCCATTTCGTGCTTGTAGATGGCTATCTCCACTGAGCTGTGCAGTTCCCTATCTTCGAAGGGTTTGATTATGTAACCGAATGGTTCGGTTATCTTAGCCCTCTTAAGGGTTTCTTCGTCAGAATAAGCAGTTAAGTACAAAACAGGGATATCGAAATCATCGTGGATTCTCTGTGCAGCTTCTATTCCGTCTATTTTCCCTTTAAGCACTATATCCATGAGGATTAAGTCTGGTGGATTCTCCCTGACCAGCTCCAGGGCTTCTTCACCCGAGGGAGTGACACCGATGACCTGGTAGCCCAGGCCTTCAGCCCGGTGCTTTATATCCATGGCCACTATACTTTCATCTTCCACTACTAGTATCTTGATTTTTGACATATGAATCGAATTTTAGGATGATGGTTGAAATTGTCATCATTCATTTTTTTAATTAACTATTCAGTTATTAACCAAATAACATCTATCGCTATACAGTTATAAATCTAATTAAACTTCTATATTAATTTTTATGGATGTTTGTCTCCAGTGATACTATTTACTTACTTATTCTGAAGTTCTCGGCGGATTGTTTGGGCTAGTTTCTGGCTGATGCCCTCCACTTCAGCAATTTCCTCAAGACTGGCCTTTTGAATATTCTCCATACTACCAAAATGTCTGATTAACCTCAACTTCCGCTTAGGACCCACCCCGGGAATATGATCAAGTGCTGAGCCTTCTATCTCCTTGGATCTGAGCTTTTTATGGTAAGTAACTGCAAATCGGTGGGCTTCATCCCGCACCCTCATAAGTAGGTGTAACGCTTTAGAATTCCGGGGAAGTATGATGGGAGTGGGAAAGCCAGGGATGAAGATGTGTTCAAATTCCTTGGCAAGACCGATAACCGGGATACTGGTGAGGTTTAAAGATTTCAAAACCTGTAATGCGGTGTTAAGCTGTCCCTTACCCCCATCTATGACTATGAGGTCTGGACGGGTATGTTCTTTTAGAGTATGATCTTCTATTTTACCGGTGTCTCCATTCACCTCACCGGTATCTTCTTTACGGGTCAACTCGGCATGGGCTAATTTCTTATATCGACGGGTTAGAACCTCCCGCATCATGGCGTAATCATCGGGTCCTGGTGTTTCAATTTTATATTTCCGGTAGTTGCTCTTTTTAGGTTTTCCATCTTCAAAGACTACCATGGACCCCACTGCCAGTTTACCGCTGATGTTGGAGATGTCGAAGGCTTCTATGTACCGGGGTATCCTGGGAATTCCCAGGTAATCTTTTACTTCCAGAAGCGCACCCTTGACCTGTTCCTGCTGGTTACGGGCTATATCGGCATTTTTAGCTACCATCTTAACCAGCCGGTATTCCAGACCTTCTTCAGGGACTTTAATTGTAATATCATTTCCTGATTTCTCCTGGAGCCAGTCTGTGATCAGGTCTTCCTCGTTCACATGGTACTGCAGGATCAGCTCGGAGGGCACCTGCTGGGGGCTGCTGTAGTACTGTTTCAGGAATGCAGATAGTACGGACTGTGGTGTGCCCACTCCTCCTTCGGCTCCGCTCATGAGGAACTCCTCCTTACCTATGATCTTACCGTTCCGCACCCGGAAGAGGACCACTGATGCAAATTCATCATCTAAAGAGCAGGCTATGACATCCTGTTCCAGGCTGCGGTCGAACTCTATTTTCTGCCTTTCCACCATATCCTTGATGGAGGCTATTTGGTCCCTTAAAAGCGCCGCCCTCTCATACTCATGGTTAGCCGCTGCTTCTTCCATGTTCTTTTTCTGGATGTCCATGATCTCACTGTACTTCCCCTGGAAGAACAGGTTAGCCTTGTCTATCAGTTTATTATAGTTCTCCTTACTTATTCGGCCGTCACAGGGGGCCTCGCATAGTTCCATCTGGCTGTTCAGGCAGGGCCCGTCCATGTTCTTACAGTCCCTGATCTTGAAGAGTGCCTTGATAAACCGGAGCATCCTCCGGAGGGGGGTTACATCTGTAAAGGGCCCATAATAATAGGAGCCGTCTTCGGTAATTCTACGGGTTATTATTACCTGGGGGAAATCTTCGTTGGTTATTTTAACGTATGGGTATCTCTTATCATCCTTCAAGCGGATGTTGTAGCGGGGTAGATACTTTTTTATTAGATTTGACTCTAAAATAAGGGCTTCTTTCTCGGTGTCGGTTACGATGTACTCCAGACTGTGGAAATGCTTCATCATGATCCTGGTCTTATCCGAGTCCAGTTCATCCTTGAAGTAGGATTTAACCCGTTTCTTCAGGGATTTAGCCTTTCCCACATAGAGTATCTTCTCTTCGGTGTCCTTGAAGATGTATACTCCTGGCTTGTCTGGTAGGTTACTGGTGTTGTTTAGAGTCATGTAAATCCTAAGTTGTTCCATTGATTAGACAAATGATAGGTCTTATTGGAAATAAAAAATAATCAAGTCGAACTATCCTTTTTTTATATAACCTTTTTTAATCTAGAATACTTCTCAACCACTCTAGGTTAGACTATTTAGATATTCTTAATCCAATAAAAAATATGGGGGATAGTAGTCTTTATATAATAGATGAAGGAATTAATTATATATATTATATATATTCTATTTTTAGATTTCCTATAACAACCTTTACATATTTATTTTCTCGACGAGGATAGAGATGAGCGAATTTAGACTTGTATCAAACTACAAACCACTAGGCGACCAGCCTAAAGCCATAAAATCACTCACAGAAGGCATACAAAGCGGATTCAAACACCAGACACTCTTAGGGGTAACTGGCTCGGGTAAGACCTTCACCATGGCTAACGTTATAAAGGAGGTTCAAAAACCCACCCTGGTCATGTCGCATAATAAAACACTGGCCGCCCAGCTATACGAGGAGTTCCGGGAGCTTTTCCCGGATAACGCCGTGGAGTACTTCGTAAGCTACTATGACTATTACCAGCCAGAGGCCTACATCCCCCATTCAGACACCTACATAGATAAGGAGGCGTCTATCAACGATGAAATTGATATGATGCGCCACTCCACTACCCAGTCCCTGCTTTCCCGGGACGATGTTATAGTGGTCTCCAGTGTCTCTTGCATCTACGGTATAGGGTCTCCGGAGGATTACAGTGAACAGGTGCTCCCCCTGAGTGTAGGGGATACCATGGACCGGGAAGCCATACTGGCCAGCCTGGTTAAGATGCAGTACGACCGCAACGACATAGAATTTACCAGGGGTACCTTCCGGGTCAGGGGAGATGTAATCGACGTATACCCTGCCCATGGAAAGGTGGCATTGCGAATTGAGCTCTTTGGAGATGAGATAGAAAACATCTCCACCATCGATCCACTTTTAAGGACTCACCGGAGAGATATGGATCGGATAACCATCTTCCCGGCTAAGCACTTCGTGATAGCTGATTCAAAACTCAGGAAGGCACTAAATGCCATTGAAGAGGAACTGGAAGACAGGATCACCATCCTTAAAGCCCAGAACAAACTGGTAGAGGCCCAGAGGCTGGAGCAGAGGACACGGTATGATATGGAGATGCTCCGGGAGATGGGCTACTGCCCGGGTATTGAGAACTATTCCATGCACCTCTCCGGACGGAAATGGGGGGAAACACCCTACACACTCCTGAAATATTTCCCAAAGGACTATTTAACTATTATAGATGAATCTCACGTCACCGTACCCCAAATAGGTGGAATGTACGCTGGAGATAAAGCCCGTAAGGACAGTCTGGTGGAGTACGGTTTCAGGCTACCCAGCGCCCGGGAGAACCGGCCCCTGAACTTCCCGGAGTTTGAGGCACTGCAGAACCAGGTGATCTACGTCTCAGCCACACCAGCCAAGTACGAGCTGGGACTGAGTGAAAACATAGTAGAACAGATAATCAGGCCCACGGGGTTGGTGGATCCGGAGATACAGATTCACCCGGTAAAGGGACAGGTGGAACACCTCCTGGGAGAGATAAACAAGAAGGTGGAAAGTGATCAGAGGATCCTGGTAACCACCCTTACCAAGAAGATGGCTGAGGACCTCACAGACTACTACGCCCGGACCGGTCTCAAGGTACGCTACCTCCACTCGGAGATCAGCACCCTGGAGAGGATAGATATCATCGACGACCTCCGCCGGGGAGACTTCCACTGTCTGGTGGGAGTGAACCTTTTAAGAGAAGGGTTGGACCTCCCCGAGGTAGGCCTGGTGGGTATACTCGACGCTGATAAGGAGGGATTCCTCCGTAGTGAGCCATCACTCATCCAGACCATCGGCCGGGCTGCCCGGAACGTGGAGGGGCAGGTGGTGATCTACGCCGATGAGGTGACGGAATCCATCCGCAAGGCAGTGGACACCACCAACCGGAGAAGACATTTACAGATGGAATATAATAGGAAACATAACATCACACCAAAAAGCACGTCCCGTTCACTTAAGGAGAAAACACAGAAGAAGGATGTGGTCCTGCGCGATGACATCGAAAACATGCCCAAGGACGAATTACACCTGTTCATACAGGATCTAAGGAAAGACATGAAAAAAGCAGCCCAGAGACTGGACTTTGAAGAAGCAGCAAAAATAAGGGATAAAATACTGATATTCGAGGAAGTTAGAGATGAATAAAAAGGATAGTATCATAATCAAGGGAGCCCGGGAGCACAACCTACGGAACATAGACGTGGAGATACCCCGGGACCAGATGGTGGTGATAACCGGTATAAGCGGTTCCGGGAAATCATCCCTAGCATTCGACACCATCTACGCCGAAGGACAGAGACGATACGTGGAATCATTATCCGCCTACGCTCGACAGTTCCTGGGGCAGATGAAGAAACCAGAAGTGGACTATATAGAGGGGCTCTCCCCAGCCATATCCATAGACCAGAAAACCACCAGGATGAACCCCCGTTCTACAGTAGGTACTGTAACTGAAATATATGACTATTTACGATTATTATTTGCCCGTATCGGAATCGCCCACTGCCACGTTTGTGGTAAGGAGATCAGCCAGCAGACACCAGGCCAGATAGTGGACAACATCCTCCAGGAGCCGGAGGACACTAAGATACAGATACTGGCACCCCTGGTACGCGACAGAAAAGGGGAGCACCAGAAAATATTCGAGGACCTGCGCAGCAAGGGATTCGTCCGGGTGCGGGTGGACGGAGAAGTAAAGAATCTGGAATCAGAGATCAAACTGGAGAAGAACTTCAAGCACACCATTGAAGTACTGGTGGACCGGCTGAAGATACGATACGATCGGGACTTTGAAGCCAGACTGGCAGATTCAGTGGAAACCGCCCTGGAACTGGGAGAAGGCCTACTCACAGTGGTATACGGCACTGGAGAAGATGCAACCGAAAAACTGTTCAGTGAGGACTTCGCCTGTACCGAGTGCGGAATCAACTTCGAGGAGATAAGCCCCCGAATGTTCTCCTTCAACAACCCCCACGGGGCCTGTCCAGAGTGTAACGGACTGGGGAGTAAGATGGAGATAGATGCCGACCTGGTGATCCCTGACCCCAGCCTGTCCCTTAATGAAGGGGCCATCCTACCATGGAGCCGATCGAAACACCGGGATAACTACTACGGGCAGATGCTAAGGGCAGTCGCTGAACACTACGGGTTCAGTATGGACACACCCTTCAAAGACCTATCCCCTAAACATCAGGATATAATACTCTACGGCTCAACCGACCGGATAGAATTCCAGTTCCAGAGGAGGAACAGACTTCACCGGGTTAAACGCCGATTTGAAGGGGTGATAACCCGTATGGAACGGATCTACATGGAGACCAAATCCAACTATATGCGCAGTTACATGGGCCAGTTCATGAGCGACCGGAAATGCCCAATCTGTGGTGGGACAAGGCTGCGCCCGGAGAGCCGTTCGGTAACAGTGGGGGGTAAGTCTATCACAGAGGTGGTGGAATGGCCCATCAAGGAATCCTATAAATTCTTCGAAGGCCTGGAACTTACTGGAAGGGAACAGTACATAGCCCAGGAAGTGTTAAAGGAGATAAAAGAAAGGTTAAGGTTCTTGAAGGATGTAGGGCTGGATTACATCACACTGGACCGTTCCTCCGGTAGTTTATCTGGGGGTGAAGCCCAGCGTATCCGTCTGGCCACCCAGATCGGCTCAGGACTGGTAGGTGTACTGTATATCCTGGATGAACCCAGTATAGGCCTGCACCAACGGGACAACGCCCGTCTGATAGAGACGCTTAAGAAACTAAGGGACATAGGAAACACGCTAATCATAGTGGAGCATGACGAGGAGACCATAGTCTCCGCAGACCATGTGATAGACATTGGACCCGGGGCAGGGGAGCACGGGGGACAAATAATATCCGCCGGAACTCCCCAGGAGATATCCCGGGATCCGGGCTCCATAACCGGCAAGTACCTCTCCAGACAGGAGACCATACCCGTCCCTACTGAAAGGAAGGGGTACGATAGTTTCTTAACTGTGAAGGGAGCTCAGGAGCATAACCTGCAGAACATCGATGTGGACTTCCCCCTGGGTGTTTTCACCTGTATAACCGGGGTTTCAGGTTCAGGCAAAAGCACACTCATAAACGACGTCTTATATAAAGGTTTATACGGTATTTTAAACCATAAACACATGAACCCTGGTAAACACCAGTCCATAGAGGGAATAGAACAGATAGACAAGACCATAATCATCGACCAGTCACCCATCGGACGTACCCCCCGGTCTAACTCGGCCACCTACACTGGAGTGTTCACCTACATCCGGGAACTCTTCGCCCAGACCCCAACTGCTAACCAGAGAGGATACAAACCTGGTAGATTCAGTTTCAATGTTAAGGGTGGACGGTGTGAAGCCTGTACCGGTGACGGTATCATCAAGATCGAGATGCACTTCCTGGCGGATGTGTACGTGCCCTGTGAAGTATGTAACGGTAAAAGGTACAACAGGGAAACACTGGAAGTCCGTTATAAAGGCAAAAACATAGCCGAAGTCCTGGACATGACGGTAGAGGAGGCATTGGAGTTCTTTGAGAACATTCCCCGTATCAAGAAGAAGCTGCAGACTCTGGACGATGTTGGTCTGGGATATATCAAACTGGGACAGCCCGCCACCACCCTTTCTGGTGGAGAGGCCCAGAGAGTTAAACTGGCCAAGGAGTTAAGCCGCCAAAGCACCGGTAAAACCCTGTACATCCTGGATGAACCCACCACCGGCCTGCACTTTGCAGATATCAAGAAGTTGTTACATGTTCTGGAGAGACTCCGGGACTCAGGTAACACCATCATAGTAATCGAACACAACCTGGACGTCATAAAAACTGCTGACTACATCATAGACCTGGGACCGGAAGGTGGAGACGATGGTGGAAAGGTCATTGCCCAGGGCACGCCGGAAGAGATAGCAACAAGTGGAACTTACACTGGCGAATTTTTAGAACATGTCTTAAGTGGGGATAATATTTTATCTAATCTGGAAAGTGGAAGTGAAGCTGTTCCTGGTGAGACAGGCAACAACAACAAATAAAAAACCACTTTTCCTATTTTATTTCAAGAAAATTTTATTATTTTCAAACCCCCATATATTTTATTGCAGATTTTCTTTCTAAAAGTTGAAATTTACTGGGGACGACAGGATGGTTAACCAGAGCCAAAGTGATGTTTACCTCATTAAAACCGAGGATAGGACAGAGGGAATCGATCTTTTACTTAGAAAATTTAGTTTAAGTGAATTTTCCGGGAAAAATGTGGCTATAAAGGCCAATTTCAACAGTGCAGATCCTTTCCCGGCATCCACTCACCTACAGACTTTGGAGTCGCTGGTCAGGAATCTCCAGGAAGCCGGAGCATCCCAATTAGTGATGGCCGAGCGCAGTGGCATGGGAACCACCCGGGAAGTACTGGAGAAGATGGGTGTATATGAATTATCCCATAAACTTGGTTTTAAACTGGTGGTCCTTGATGAAGAAGAAAAAGAGGGATGGATTAAAATTAAAGGGGATGGAAACCACTGGCTTAGGGGTTTTTATATTTCTAAAATATTTCAAGAGGCAGATAAGGTGGTGCAGACCTGCTGTCTGAAAACCCATAGATTTAGAGGCCATTTCACCATTTCCCTTAAAAATTCGGTGGGCCTGGTCGCTAAAAAGGTCCCGGGAAGCGTTTACAACTACATGGCCGAGTTACATATGTCCCCATACCAGCGGAAGATGATCGCAGAGATAAACCAACACTACCCTGTGGACCTGGTTTTAATGGATGGAATAAAAGCCTTCCTAGACCAGGGACCAGAGAGAGGCCAGTTAGCCGAACCCAATCTTTTACTTGCTTCAACCGACAGGATGGCCATTGATGCGGTGGGAGTTGCCGTATTAAGATATTACGGTACCACCGGTGATGTTTCTCGTGGGCCGATCTTCCAGCAGGAACAGATTAAAAGAGGGGTAGAACTGGGTGTTGGGGTTGAATCTGCAGATGAAATTAATTTAATACCAGTTACCGATGAAAGCCAGAAAGCTACTGATGATTTAAACTCTATTTTAGAAGAACAGGGATGATAACCTGGGTTTTTTGTACTCTAACCAGTTAGATCCTGTTTTTCATTTGGATTGGGAATCCTATTTTGCACTGTATTTAAATGAATATTTTTATAAACCCAGAATGGAGATACTCTTAATATTAGTTGAAAAACTAATTATTTATTGGTGGAATAAAATTGAGCCTTATAATTTGTTACACAGGAAGTAACGGCAGCGTTATAATAGGAGATAAAAGGAGAATAGGTTTCTTCGGAAATGAAAAGAAAAGGGAACTTTTAGAGGAGGAATTTTACTCCGGATCCATTAAAACCCAGGAGGCTCTGCTTAAACGGGCTGAAGAACTGGGAATAACCCTTAAGATAACCGATGATGCCGAGAAGGTAAGGGAAATTGGTGATGTAATTACCGGGGAAGTGAAAACCACCACTCCCTTTGAGACAAAGAGGAAAAGAATATATGCAACCACCGGGAGTTACAGTTTGGTAGAACTATCCGGTTCGACCATAAAGAACATGGAAGGCGGAACCACTTCTATAGTGGTGTTTGGAAATAAGTACACCAAAGAAATAGCTAATAAAGCCATACAGGATAACTGGAAGAAGAAGGTATCCCTGAAGGATGTGGGGGAGATATTTGAGAAGGCTATGGACGAAGTTTCCAGGCAAACACCTTCAGTAAGCCCGAACTATGATCTGATCATCAAACACCCCTCCTTAAACAAGAAACAGGCCAGAGAACTCCTTAGAACCACCATACTCCAGGATGTTAAGGAACTGGAGAAATGGCGTGAAGAACTGAAGGAACAGATGATAAAAGCCGCTAAAGGAATCGAGATGTCCAATAAAATCCTGGATAACGGAGTGGTAGGGAAAGTAAGTAAGGTTGAGGGCCACCAGGTGGAAATCATCCTGGCTGAGGGGGTGGAAGCACTGGATCTGGAATGGAACCTGCAGGCTGAAGCCGGGGAAGTGGTGGCCATGGAAGTTGATGAGCCAGACAAAATATCCATTGGTGATATGGCCGTGATCAAGGATGAAAACCTCTGTATCATGCCCAGCCAGTGCGGACTTAAATGTGAAGTCATTTTATGTAAGACAGATAAATAACAATTCAGAATTTTAAGGTCTAAATTAAATTAGGGAGAATAAATGAAACTGACATTTTTAGGAAGTGGCGGGGGAAGATTTGCCACCATAACCCAGAAGAGGATGACCGGCGGTTTCAGAATCGATGACATCGATGGAAAGAACATCCACATAGACCCAGGACCCGGGGCACTGGTGCGGACGTACCAGTTCGGACTGAGCCCCTTAAAGTTAAACGGGGTGCTGGTCTCCCACAGCCACACCGACCACTACACCGATGCCGAGGTCCTAATCGAGGCCATGACCAGGGGTATGACCCGGAAAAAGGGCTTTCTGGTGGGTAGTAAAAGTGTTATAGATGGATATGAAAGATGGGGTCCCTGCATATCAGAGTATCACAAGAACATCCCCCGGGTTAACATATTAGAGGCTGGAGAAACAGTTAAAATAGATAAACTAAGGGTAACCGCCACCAGTACCAAACACGGCGATCCTAAAGCGGTGGGGTTCAAGTTCCAGGTGGATGATTTTATCATTTCCTACACCTCAGATACAGGGTACATACCAGAACTCGCCAGGGAACATAAAGATGCGGACGTGCTTATAGCCAGTGTAATAAGACCCAATGATGACCGTCTGCACGGGCATCTCTGTGCAGATGATTTCCAGAAACTGGTGGAGGAAGTTTCGCCTAAACTGGCCATCATGACCCACCTGGGGATGAAGCTCATCATGAACCATCCTGACCAGGAAGCAGAAAGAATCAAAAAGAACACGGGAAAACAGGTAATAGCTGCCCGGGATGGTATGGAAATAGATCTGGAAGAGTTCAGGTCGGAACAGCAGACACTGGATGAGTTTAAATCTTGAATTTAAAATTTCTGTACTTGTTAAACTTTAAATAATTTAAAATTTAAAAAAAAAATAACAACGAAGATTATATTTTGACTTAAGGATAATAAATTAATTTTTTTTGTAGATGAGAAGTGATTATGGGGAGCGAGTTCATGACAGATATAGAAGCTGATATTAAAGATATAAAACAGCAGATGAGGGAGATTTCAAAGAAGATCGATGAAATTGTGTATGAAAAGGAGATTTCCTCATATATGCAGTTGTCAGACAGATCATTATCTAAATTTTTAGAAGATGAACCAAGCATTTACAGTTTAAAGGATCTTAAGGTAAGATATAAATGAAAGGGAAGATAGTTCTCCTACCATTTCCTTTTACGGATTTAACTGCAGCCAAACTCAGACCAGCTTTAGTTCTATATGAAGGAGAAAAAGATGCAGTTGTGTCATTTATATCATCTAAAATTTTAAACCTTCTGATGCCAATATTATAATAAGAAAAAACCATGAGGGGTTTAAAAAATCAGGATTAAAGGTTGATTCAGTTATAAAGTTGGATAAAATAGCTACTATTTTGAAAAGAGTTGATAGTGGGTGAATTAGGAGAACTTGATGATAATTTGAGACAGGAAGTTAACCGAAAGTTAAGGAAATTGTTTGAATTATAGATGTCCGGTCTGCTATTTTTTCCCAAATAATTTAGATTTTTAAATATATCATAATGTAAAGAATTATAATAGGTTCAATGATTAAAAATGCCCCGGTGGCTTAGTTCGGTATAGCGCGGGATTCGTAATCCTGAGGTCGCGGGTTCAATTCCCGCCCGGGGCTTAAATTAACTATTTTTTAGAAACTAATATCTTAATCTACTTCCCTTATCTCTTCCACCACATATTTCCCGCCGCAGGGGCAGTCCTCAACTAAATCTCCCAGTTCATAAGGGGGAGTATCTGAGTCTAATTCAAAGGTTTTCTCGGCATTGCATAGGTTGCAACGAGCAATTATAAACCAGTCCATAAGGAAACCTCCCGGGTTTTGGATTTTTTCATCTTTCTTGTCTACCCCGATTTTTCTACAGTAGAAGGGGGAATGAACCCTCCCCGTAACAGGTGATCCGCCAGCACCATAGCCATAGAAGCCTCTGCCACAGCTGTTATCCGGGGGCAGATGCAGGGGTCGTGCCTTCCCTCTATCTCAATCTCCGCGTCCTTCATCTCTTCTAGATCAACTGTTTTCTGGGCCTGTGAAATGGATGGAGTGGGTTTAACGGCTATCCTAACCACTATGGGCATGCCATTGGATATACCACCCAGGATCCCTCCTGCCTGGTTGGTGGTGGTTTTGATTTTACCATCCGCTGTAACATAGTATTCATCGTTGGTACCATATCCGGTAAGCTCGGCCACTTCAAATCCAGCGCCGATCTCCACACCCTTAACAGCGCCAATGCCCATCATGGCCTTGGCGAGATCCGCATCCAGCTTATCAAAGACAGGCTCACCCAAACCTACCGGGGCATTTAAGGCCACAGTTTCCACAACACCACCTATAGAATTCCCCTTAGACTTCACCTTAATTATCAGTTCTTCCATTTCCTTGGCAGCTTTAGGATCAGCACATCTAACTGGATTCTCTTTTATTTTGGATTCTATCTGGTTGATGTTAACTGTGTTAGCTTTGATATTCCCTATCTGAGTTACGTGGGAGACAACTTTTATCCCCAGTTGATCTAAGATCTTCTTGGCCACCGCACCGCCGATAACATGGCCTATGGTGACTCTACCACTTCCACGGCCACCGCCACGGTAATCATAGTTTAAATATTTGTTTTTCCAGGTGAAATCCCCGTGTCCCGGGCGGGGGGTGTTTTTAAGTGCTTCATATGCCGATGAGTCAAATTCACGGTTTTTAACCACTGCAGCAATGGGGGTGCCGTCTGTTTTACCCTGGAATACACCGGACAGGATCTGGGCCTGGTCTGTCTCACCCCGTGAGGTGGTGACCGGACTGGTTCCAGGCCGCCTTTTATCAAGTTCCCTTTGAATATCATCTTCGCTTAACTCAATTCCTGCGGGACAGCCGTCAATTACAGCTCCCAGGGCCACGCCATGGCTGGAGCCGAAGGTGGTAACCTTGAATACCTTTCCGGTGGTGTTTCCTGACAATGAGTCACCTCTTATCATTCTTTAATGTGTAATATTGGATTTCAGATTAAACTTATTATATAATATCAGATTTCAGATTATATTCGTGGTAAATATTAGATTGATTGCATCAAAGCATTGATTACATATTTTCCCTGGTTATATTATTATTAAGCTTCAATTTATAGGTATCAAAAAAATTTTACATCCGTACTATAAACCCGGTTTTCTCTCCCTGGCTGAAACCAGCGTGCTGGTAGAAATCCAGTGTGTTATCATCTTTTTGACTGGTTAGAAGCATCACCTTATAACAACCACGTTCCCGGGCTATCTCCACGGCCTTTTTTAAAACTGCAGTTCCATAACCCCTTTTCCTGTAGTCTGGATGGGTAACCACATTTTCTATCAGTCCATAGGGCCTGGCCTCTCTGGTAAGGTTCCGGATGACAGTCAGGTTACAGGTAGAGACCAGAATCCCATCTTCCTCTGCAACCAGATAGAAATAGTCTGGGTTGGAGATTATCTCATTCCAATGTTTTTTAAGAACTTCATCAACCTCTAAAACCGGGTCGTCCAAATTCAAATAGGCGTAAAGTGGTAGAAGGGAGTTCAATTCATCTTCTTTTATTAAACGTACTTTTTCTATCATATTCCTCCGGTGGTTAACTGATATCTTCAATGTAGATAATCTTTCCACCCTTAAATTTAAAAACTGATTCCCCTTTAAGTTTCACCAGCTCTCCAGACTTAGGACCTTCTGGGATATCAACATTAAGCACGGCTTTAAAATCTATTTTATTTTTTACCACGTCACCCTCGATGGTCTGCTTGGTGATGGTCATCTCCCTCTTCTTCAACAAGTTAGTTGAATCCTTCACCTGCTTTTTAAAGGTTTCAAGTCCCTGTATATGCATATTTACTTCGCCATTAGCAATATTTTTAAATTCAACATCGGGATGGATGTTTCTAACCATCTTATCCACATCAAATTCATTATATGCTTTAACGTACTGGTCTATGATTATCTTCATCTGTTTCGCTTTACTGACCATGTATCTACACCATATTAACCTTGTTTAAAGGCCCAGGGAACCCATAACAGGACACAAATAATTGCAACAATTGCTATGCTGAGTATAAATACTCCAATATTTTCTAAGATGCCTAAACTACCGGCTAAGTAGATAAGCCATAAGGCAATGGCAACCAGCCATCCTAAGCCTATGAAAATGGTTACGTATATCCTCCACTGTTCTGGTTCTGCTTTACTCATCCATATCACCCTCCACTACCTGGATCTTAATTTAAATCATTTATAGTACTTACCAGTGCACTCTTCCATGGTTACTTGGATTATGCCGGTGGTCCGCATGACGTTGTCTGGAAACTCTATTCCCGCCAGGTGCGGTGTATATTTTTCCACGATCTTATCCAGCACGGCTTGTTTTAAATCATCATCTTCAATTATACTCGCTGTTCCCAAAATAATCACACTTTCATATTCTGTGTTCACATCACAGGGTGCATCGTCGAGAATAAGGCCTTTCATAGAGTAGACATCGAAGCAAACCTTCTCATTAGCCAGGATATTGCTTATTTTCTGTCCCCTCCGCAGGCCGTGAATGTAAATCTTCCCGTCTAAGTAAATGAAGTGCACCGGGACAACGTAGGGGTATCCGTCCTGATTTATAGTGGCTATGTTACCTACCTGTTCCCTTTTCAAGATTTCAGTGACTTGCTCTTCTGTTAACTGATGTTTTTTCATCCGGTACTGCATAATATTCCTCTTATCAAATCTATCCCTTTTTAATTGGATAGGGTTTCACTTAGAAATTTTTTTTATTAAACAACATTTTAATATTATATCGATTTAAATTTAACTAAAATAGGTTAAAACAATTTTAAACCATTATTTTTAAAATGAGATTCTTGGGTGTATGATGTGAAAAAAATGTCCAACCACGTCAGGGAAATCTATGAAAAACTCTTCGAACTTTACGGACCCCAGGGCTGGTGGCCTTTAACCTCCCATGAAGGTACAAGTCCCGACAAGACCGGGGCAACTGAGGGATACCATCCTTTAAACTATGATCTGCCAGTAACTCGGGGAGAGATTTATGAGGTGATTCTGGGCGCTGTTTTAACACAAAATACATCCTGGCTCCAGGCCCGCCAGGCAGTACTCCACCTCAAAAAGATAGGCGCCCTGGTCCCAGAGAAACTCTTAAGGTTAGATAAGGAAACCCTTAAATCAGCCATACGATGTGCCGGCTTTCTAAACCAGAAATCAACATATTTAAAGGCTGTTACTGAATTTTACATAGATTTAAATGGTCGGATTCCGACCCGGAAAGAACTGCTCCAGGTGAAGGGTGTGGGTAATGAGACAGCGGATTCCATTCTCCTCTACGCCTACAAGCAGCCGGAGTTCGTAGTGGACACTTATACCCGCAGGATTTTCAGCAACCTGCACCTGGTAGATGAGAATATAAACTACCAGGAACTCAAGAACCTTTTCCAGACCAGTTTGCCCCGGGATGTCCCGGTATATCAGGAATATCATGCCCTGATTGTGGAGCATGCCAAAAGATATTATAGTAAGAAGCCCTATGGAGTGGGTGATCCACTTTTTAGTTTTGATGGATAAATGTTTCAAGTCAAATGGTTCGGTAAATTTTTTATTTTTAGTTAAAATTATTTATCAATGGATAGAAATAGATTAAATAGGAACTTTGATGTGATTTTCATGAAAACATTTCAAGAAATAAGGGAAATCCTCACGGAAAATAAGGAAAAAATACAAGGTACCTATAAGGTAAAAAAATTAGGTATATTTGGCTCCTATGTTAGGGGAGAGCAGAGAGAAGATAGTGATGTAGATGTTCTTGTCACATTTGAAGAACCTGTTAGTTTATTGAAATTAGTAAACTTTGAGAATTATTTACAAGATATGACAGGGACTAAGATGGATGTTGTCCCTGAAAAAAGTATCAGACCTGAATTAAGAGATATAATCCTTGATGAGGTAATTTATATATGAAAAGAGATATCTCAATCTATATGGCTAGAATGAGAGATAAGATTATACATTCCTATTTTGGTGTTGATCTCGAAATAGTCTGGTTGACCATCACTGAAGATGTACCCGAAATAAAACCACTTATAGAAAGGGTTTATGAAGAGATTATAGAATAAAACGCAGTTGAGAATATGAAATATCCAACCACCAGAATGCGCAGACTGAGAAAAAGCTTCCAGATCAGGAAAATACTCCAGGAGACCAGATTAAACCCAGAAGATTTAATCTACCCCTTATACATAAAAGAAGAGTTAGAAGAAGGCCAAAAAGAGCACATCGACACCATGCCTGGCCAGTACCGGTACTCCTTAAGTGATGCAGTTAGTGAAGCTAAAAGACTCGAAAAACTAGGACTATCATCGGTTCTCCTTTTTGGACTGCCGGTTAAAAAGGATGAAACCGGATCCTCCGCCTATGACAGGGAAGGCATAATCCAGAAGGCCATACGCAGACTAAAAGAGGAAACAGAACTGGTGGTTATAACCGATGTCTGCCTGTGCCAGTACACCTCCCATGGGCACTGTGGAATAGTGGAAGACGATGAAATCCTGAACGATAAAACCCTTAACTACCTCTCCAAGATTGCCCTAAGCCACGCCGAAGCTGGAGCGGATATAGTGGCCCCATCAGATATGATGGATGGAAGAGTGGAAGCCATCAGAAAGACCCTAGATGAAAACGGATTCCAGGATACATTGATAATGTCCTATGCAGCCAAATATGCCTCATCATTCTACGCCCCCTTCCGGGATGCCGTGTGTTCTGCACCATCGTTTGGGGACCGTAAAACCCATCAGATGAACCCTGCCAATACAGACGAGGCCCTAAGGGAGGTGGAGCTTGACATCAAGGAGGGTGCTGATATAGTGATGGTTAAACCAGCTTTACCATACCTGGATGTCATAAGGGAGGTGAAGAATGAGTTTAAAATACCAACCGCTGCCTACCAGGTAAGCGGGGAGTACTCCATGTTAATGGCAGGAATAGAGGCAGGATACCTTACCGAGGAATCCATCTATGAATCCCTGACATCCATTAAACGGGCCGGGGCGGATCTCGTAATCTCCCACTTCACCCCCAAGCTATTGGAGGAAGGGACAGAATTTAAATGCTAATTTTCCTAGATTCTTTATAATCACCATTTTTATGCTGTGTTTAGGAGTTATACAAAGTGGAACCAGATTTAATATCAAAAATAGCCCAGATGGCATCTATCCTGGAGGTGAGCGGACATCCCAAACCAGGAAACGTGCACCGTACCCAGGACTTTGAGGATATGGTGTTTGAAGATTTCCTCATCAGCGGAATCGCCATTGGAAATACCATGAAAAAGGCCGCTGGACGTGGTCTAAGATACACTGATGAAGATGAGCTCCATAAAATAGGTCTGGGAGAATTAATCCGGGAAGCTGTGGTGGAGACCAATGGATGGGTGGAAAATAACACCAACCTGGGCATCATAATGCTTTTAACCCCAATATCTGCAGCTGCAGGGAGTATTTCCCATTTTAATGGTTTAAGGGATAAGATTCATGAGCTGATGCTGGCCACCACACCACAAGACGCGGTTAATCTCTACGAAGCCATAAACATAGCCGATGCAGGGGGAATGGGTGAAAGAGAAGACCTGGACGTGGGAAGTGAGAAAGCCAAGGAAGAACTTCTGGAAAAGGGGATAAACATGTTCGATGTTTTAGAGATATCCTCCTCCTGGGATGCCCTGGCCTATGAACTCACCCATAAGATGCCCGTCAGCTTTGAAGTGGGATACCCTACCTTTAAAGATTTAAAAAATACTCATGGAATCAACAAAGCCACGGTGCAGACCTTCTTAACCATATTATCAAAAAAGCCGGACACACTGATATCCCGCAAATATGATGCCTCCGTATCAGAGCAGGTGAAGGCAGATGCTAAAATTATATTAGATAAGGGGGGAATATTAACTGAAGAGGGTAGATCAAAACTCTTGAAATTCGACCAGGACCTGATGAACAAAAACTACAACCCCGGTACCACGGCAGATTTAACTGCCTCTTCACTGATGATAGGCTTACTGGAGGAACACTGGGAATAAAAATATAAAGTTAATAAAAATTTCATTTGATCAATATTTTCGAAAAAGAACCAATTATGGGGAACCTTTCATGCTTAAAAAAGTTATAGAAGAATTAACCCTGTACGAGAAGAAAATTCTCAAGGCTTTAGAGAAGAAAAAGGGAAAAGCCACACCTGAGGAGATTTCAAAGTTACAGGACATGGACATCAAAGCAGTTATGAGTGCTGGAGACTCATTAGAATCAAAAGATATCATTAAGATAGATAAAGAGGTTAAAGAAGTTCTGAGTTTAAGTGACACTGGTAAAGAATATGCAGAATACGGTTTGCCGGAGAGGAAAATCTTAGAAGCTCTGGAGGAGGAAGAGTCAATCCGTATCAGTGACACAGCAGATAAAACCGGACTAAAACCAAAAGAGGTTAATATTGCCATTGGCTGGCTCTTTAAAAAGAAATGGGCCACCATGGATAAGGGTGAGATAAAAATAACCCCGGAAGGTAAAGAAGCCCTGAATAAGGAGTCGGAAGATGAACTTTTACTGAACAGGCTCTTTGAAACCCAGAAATTACTACTCGATCCGTCTAAGATAGTAAAAGAAGGACTTAATCTCCTTAAGAAGCGGAAAAATATCGTTAAAATTAAAAAACAGCATAAATTTACCTTTGAACTCACGGATAAGGGTAAAAAACTGCTGGATATGGGCATAGTAATTAAGGACCAGGCCACACAATTAACCCACTCTGATTTGAAGACGGAAAGATGGAAGGAGCTGGAATACCGGCCATACGATATACAAGCCGAGTATCCGGATATATACCCTGGTAAGATCCACCCCCTGCAGAGGACCATAGAGGAGATCCGGAGCATCTTCATAAAGTTAGGTTTCACCGAGTCCAAGGGCACCATCCTGGAATCTGCCTTCTGGAATTTCGATTGCCTCTTCCAGCCCCAGGACCACGCCGCCCGGGAGATGCAGGACACCTTTTACATAAAGATACCCCAGATGACCCGTTTACCTGGAGAAGACCTGGTACGTAAGGTTTCACGCGTCCATGAAACTGGAGGAGGCACCGGTTCAGAAGGATGGGGATATCAATGGGATGAAGAGGTGGCCAGACAATCGGTACTCCGTACCCATACCACCTGTGTATCAGCCCGTTTCTTAGAGGATAACCAGCCACCACTCAAGATGTTTTCAGTGGGCCGGGTCTTCAGACGGGAGACCATCACCTACAAACATTTACCAGAATTTCACCAGGTAGAAGGCATCGTAGCAGCTGAAGATATTGATTTTGAAAATCTACTGGGAATACTCAAGGAATTTTACCATAAACTGGGCTTTGAAGTGAGGTTCCGTCCAGCATACTTCCCTTATACCTATCTTTCCACTGAATGTGAGATTTACCTTCCAGAAAAGGAAAGCTGGATAGAACTGGGCGGATCAGGTATGTTCCGGCCGGAGGTACTGGAGCCACTGGGTGTGGAGACCCCGGTTGCAGCTTTTGGACTGGGAATAGAGAGGCTGGCTATGATCCGGCTGGGAATAACCGATATCCGGATGCTTTACCAGAGTGACCTGGGCTGGCTTAGGGAGTTACCTGTAACCCGGATTTAATATTTTTTTTAATTTTTAGTTTGTAGTGCTTTTTTTCAAATTTTTAATAATTGCATTATGCAAGTATTTATATATGGGGTATAAACATAAGTACACAACAATTGCATTATGCAAGAATTTAAGGTGTAACTTAGAAAGAAATAAAACATGAGTGGCCAATCATGAAAGAAGGAGAACGAATCTCCCGGGATGAAATTTTAGAGATGCCCATTGGATCTCTAATAAGCGCCATAAGCAGAGCTCATCTAGCATATTTGTTCGGTGAAATTGGAAAGTTGGGAATTACCGGGGGGCAATATTACTTTTTAAACGCCCTCATACGCGAAGACGGAATTATTCAGGAAGAACTGGCCAGTAATGTTCACATGAATGAAAGCACCATAACCAGGGCTTTGAAGAAATTAGAAGACGCGGGCATGGTGCACCGAGAAGTTGATGAAAATAATCGTAGAAGAAAGATCATCACTGTTACAGAAAAAGGAAGAGATGCTGTAGATAAAATCAGGAAATTAGATGAAGAATGGGATGATAAAATTAGATCATTATCTCCCAGTGAAAAAACTGAATTAAAAGAAATATTAAGGACCTTGACTGTAGAATCTCTACAGATGATGCATGAGATCAGAAGGTAGATACAACATACTGTGAAAGTACACCTTTTCAACATCTGTAAAAGTATCTTAAGAATAAGTGTGATCTATTTTTTATACCAATTTTTTTTATTTATGATCATAGTTGCAATTTCAGGAGTTCAAACTGAAAATCGGCAAACTTACTGTAAATAAATCACTTAACCTATACCTGACGACTTATTTACTGCATTTTCCATGATTTTAGTTGGGTAGGGTTGAAATTCCACTTGAAATTTAAAATAAGTGGTGGAACATATAATTAGATTGTTACAAATTTTCAGTTCGGAAATTTAAAAAATAGGGGATATGCTATGGAATTCTTGGATGTAGTTAAAAACAGGTACAGTGTCCGTGGATATAAGTCTGATGAAGTTGAAGAAGAAAAACTCAATTTAGTCCTTGAAGCTGCACGCCTAGCACCTACTGCTGTAAATAAACAGCCTTTTCAGTTCATGGTCATTAGAACTAAGGGTCGGGAGGAAGAACTGAAGCGCATCTACCCGGCGGATTGGTTTGTGGAGGCACCTATCGTTATATGTGCAGTTACAATCCCTGGTGAAGCCTGGGTCCGTCGAGATGGTAAGAACTACTGTGAAGTGGATACAGCCATTGCCTTTGACCATTTGGTACTGGCTGCTACCAGTTTAGGACTGGGTACCTGCTGGATAGCTGCTTTTGACTTGGAAGCTGCACGTGAAGTTCTCGAAATCCCTGAACACGCCCTGCCACTGCTTTTTACTCCTTTAGGGTATCCAAAAGCCGGGCCAAGGGGTATGGGTAGGAGAGAACTGGAAGAACTGGTGAGATACGAAAAATGGTAATTACGGAGGATAAATAAGATGAAAAAATCTGTCGGAGCAAAAACAATCATCTACCCCACACCGGTTTTGATCGTGGGAACATACGATAAATCTGGAAATCCTAATGTGATGAATGCTGCCTGGGGAGGGATTAATTGTTCAGATCCGCCCTGTGTTTATGTATCGGTAAGGGATTCAAGGTACACCTTCGATAATATAATAGAAAATGAAGCTTTTACCATAAGCATCCCCACTGAGGAGCAGGTTGTAGAAGCAGACTACTTTGGGATAGTCTCGGGTAGGGATGCGGATAAACTGGCCACCACCGGACTTACACCGGTGAAGAGTGACCTGGTAAACGCCCCTTACATCCATGAATTTCCTCTGATCCTGGAGTGTGAACTACTTCACACAGTGGATCTTGGTGCCCACACCCAATTTACCGGGGAGATCCTGGATGTGAAAGTAGACCCCAAACTTACTGATGAAAAGGGAAACCCGGATATTAAAAAGATAAATCCCATCCTATATGATCCAGCAGGCTTAGCTTATTATGGGATAGGTGAATTTAAGGGACAGGCATTTTCTATAGGTAAAAAGTTTAAATAATAGATATATAATGGTGAAAAAGTACATTCACCTTATATTATTGTGAATTTCCCCTGTAAATGCACAGTAAGGCTTATTTGGTAAATTATTTATACAATTACCACATAATATTAATTGTATATCACTTCACTCGAAGGTATGCAGGCGGTATTCCAAGCGAAAAGTATATTGATTAAGTTGAATCAATATGTAATTAGGTGTAATAAGTTGTAATAGCTTGGATGTTCAAAGTTTAAAAGGTCCGGATATTATGTGTGATCGGGATGAAATTCACTCGCAAATAGTTCAAACTCTTAGAAATACTGATTTTCCAAAAAATTCACACGAAGAATTAATAGAATCACTACCAAGAGGAATTAACACAGTATATACGGCAGATAGGATTGTAATGACTGCCGGAGCAGCGGACAAATTCATCAAAGAAACAGACTTCCCCTTCAACAACGCAGAAGAAGTAGCAGATACCATAGTAGAAAGATGCGTCTTTTTCGACAGTAAATAACAATTTTTTTTTGAATAGATAGGGTTTGAACAGTAAACAGTACTTTTTTAAATTAGAATTAGATCTGATATATGAAAATTTACTTCGCTAAACAGAACTATAACGAAGTCGGATTTTTTACAGAAAATACATCACTGACTTATGAGATTCTTATAATCCCATTGACCTTATCAAAGTCGGAATCAAAGGAGGCAATCTCATTAATATTAAAAAACTTCATTATCTCCACTGTAGATGCATCAGTGAAGGACAAGGTTCCATCATATTTCAGGTAAGTTTTAATAACTGTATCATAGGCGGATTTATCCTGTCTATGTATGTTACAGCTTTCCATGATATATTCGTAAACTAGTTTACCGGCTTTACCACCGGATCTACTTCCCACCATAGTTACAGTTTCAGAGATTATAAATTCTGAGATTAATTTATCGGCTTCGTCCAACTGTGGAATTAATTTTAAGGCCTGTTCGTGCCACTGGTCGTCTTTTAATACTAAAGCAATAAAAAAGGTAGAATCAATAAATATCAAAATTTTTCTCCTCGTTGTGCTCTTTTTTTAAGTTCAACTGCATCTGTTTTTTTTCCACTTTCCACTATCCCTGCAATATCATTAAGTGACATTTTTTTACGGAACCTCACCTCGACTCCATCATCAGTGGATATCCACTCCACAATATCACCAGGACCCACCTGGAATTTTTTCCTTAATTCAGATGGAACTACAGTCTGGAATCCATTGGAGATTTTTGTTGAAGATTTCATGTTTGAATATTATATTCTCAAAGTATATATAATTTCACAATGATTCAAAATTTATGAGTTATTATATTCAAAGTTGATAACTGTCCTTTAGGGGCTTCGAGAAAAATGCATATTATGAATTCTAAAATAGTAATATTTAAAAGGATTCATAAATAACACATTATTTAAGCATTGATGTGGAAGAGGAAGCAATTTAACTAAAATGGAGATTGTAAAAGGATTTTTATTGTCTTTACAACTATTTAAATAGAAGGAATGTGTTTAAATGAGAGCAGCTTACAAAATAGGTTTAATTGGATACGTTTTGGTGATGATCTGCAGTACAGTTACACCAATAATATTTAACAATGAACAACTTCAAGCACTGATAATATTCCCCATAATTCTAATTTTAGCTTATTGGACCAAAATGAATGGTAAAGAGTTGGGTTTGGAGTTTGGAAGTTTAAGAGATTATATATGGGCTATTCTATATCCTTTAAGCATTTGTTCTGTGATCATCGTCATAGCCTTGGTAACGGGAAACATCGGCGGAGTCCAATATTCGGGCGAGGTGACTGGAAAAATTGCTTATCTTTTCCTATACACACTCATATTGGCATTCGCCACTGAAGAAGGATTTTTCAGAGGGTGGCTTTTCGGGATACTGGAACGAGGAAAATTAAATCCTAAACTAATTTTTCTAATTACTGCGTTAGCATTTTCTTCATGGCATTTACCTTTATTCTTCCTGAATTCATCGTTCTCGTGGAGTATGCTCCCTATATACATTACTGGTGGAATTATTGGGGGAGTGACCTTCGGACTCTTACGGTACATTTCAGGTTCTATAATTGTATCATCATTTTCCCATGCCCTTTGGAATACCGTAGTTTATATCCTGTTTGGCTTCGGCAGTACCATCGGTATTTTAGGAATTAAAATGACCGACATATTCTCTCCAGAAAGCGGCTTATTAGGATTGACCTTTGGTTTAGTATTCATGGCTATTTTATGGTTCTGGACCTCCAAAAAAATAGGTTTCAATTATCAGGCAAAAACTTAGCTTTAAACCGAATATTTAAAAAAGTTCAAGTTAGGTTATAATAGCCCAATTTCAATTTTTTTGGGGATAATGGATGATGTAAAGAAACAGGATCGTTATGGAGATTAAAATCAAATTACCAAACAGTGTAATTTAGAATATGTGATGAAGATTTTAATGCTACGATATGTATTGTAAATTTCATCACGCACTTAATGTAATCAAATTTTCATTATGTATTGTAAAATTCAATACATATATATATTAATTAACTTTTAATTATATAATGTAAAGTTCAATATCCTTGATCTTGTTTAGATAAATTATAAAGGGGGAAATGCTTGATGGATGACATAGCCTGGGGAACTGATGCTGAGTTGACCGATGAGCAGTTTTATAATCGAGGGGAGGAGATTTTATGGATCAAAAATATTTTAGAGACCACTTCGAAGGGATCTCCACCCACCATCATGCTTGTAGGTATTAGGGGAGTAGGAAAGACAGTACTCATTAAAAAGATAAAAAAAGAGCTTGAAAGTGATTATTTAATTTGTTACACTGATTTATCTGCAACATCTGGTTATCAGATGGGTAAATTAACTGAAATAAGCATCATGGAAGACCTCTTCGACTGCTGGGTTAAGGAATTTCGAGGAAGAAAATTACCAACCGCTCATAAAAAGCTTTCAAAACTTTTGACCACTAAAAATTATGGTTTAAGGGAAATAATTGATGTAGGAGGATATCCCATTCCCATCCCCAAATCGGAGGACGACTATAAGAAACTTTCCAAATTCGTTTTAGATCTACCGCAAAAAGCCTTTGAGGAGCATTCTGACAAAATCAGTGGGGTTATCTTAATTATCGATGAGTTTCAAGTTCTTAAAGACTTGGGTGAAAGACTAGATGCATTCCTGTGGTTCCTTAGAAGTGTGATCCAAAACCAGAAAAACGTTGCCTACGTATTTTCAGGATCTTTAACCTCGACAGACTCCATAGTAGCTAAGATAGCCGGTGGAGAAGGTGCATTTGGGGGGAGAATGTTGAATGTAGAAATAGCACCATTTACTCAAGAGACAGTTAAAAATTATCTAAAAGAAAAATTGCCCTCCTTGATCTTTAAAGAAGACGGTTTTCACCGGTTCTACCAGTGTACCAGGGGAATACCTTATTATGTAAATACCTTTGCAAAATTGCTGAAAAAGGATGTGCCATTAGGGGACGAAGAAGTAAAGGATGAGTTCTACAGAACGTTACCATTCCTTGCTGTGGACTTAATAAATCAATGGGGAAGATTATCTCTACAAGAGCAAACAATTGTAACCATACTCGTTGACAAGCCATTACGGAGAAAAGAAATAGCAGAAAAGTTAGGTGTAACCACAGGTTCCCTAGGAGCGCCATTTAAAAAATTACAGGAAAGAAGATTAATCAAATCACATGAAGGAGTTTACACAATCTCAGAACCAATCTTAAAGGCGTGGCTTGTAAAAGAACATAAAGATAAAGGAGTTTTCCCATTTAGGGGCACATAAATCGTTTAGAATAATTACAATGATTATGAAATCGTATTAGAAGTAATCAGAGGTATATTTCGAGGGAAAAGATATTAATCTAACTGGTTTAAGAAAGGAGCTCTTGAAATGAGGATAACTCTTGTTAGGCAAATAAATGGTAGGGAATTAGTTGAAGAGTTTGAAAATACCTATGGCTCTCTTAAAAGGCTTGAAAACTTATATAAAAGAAAACCAGAAAATATGAAACTATACAGTGACCTGGATGATTGGAAATACTTTATGGAACATCCCGATGAAATAATCGAAGATGCTAAAGATATTATCACCGAAAAATTAACGTTAGGAAAACTGGAATTAGAATTACTGGACTTCATAAAACACAACAATCCTAAATCTATAAGAGACCTTGCCAAAATGATGCATAAAGATATAGCATAGTTCACCCCCGAGTAAAGAAATTAGAAGAGGAAGGACTAATTGAATTCAAAGACGGCCCTAAAAGGAGAAAAATACCGGTAATGAACTATGATAAAATAGAAATCGCTGTTTAACTCTTTATTGGTGAAACCGTTTGTTATACCATTTATAAGACTCAATAATTAACTAATTACTATGATTCCTTTTTTGTTGTTAAAATCAGAATCAAAGCTAACAATTTGGTGAATTGCGAAATCTTCTATTATTGCTATATACACAGCATCAAAAAAGCTTATTTCACCATCGTGCTTTTCAAAGTGTTTGAATGCTTTGTCAAATAAATGACTATCTTCTGCTGTGGTGAAATCCTTCAATGTATCATATATTTTTGTAATGTCCTTTGTTTGTAACTTCTTTTTTAAAACAGTTATTGTTTCAGCGACAACTAATTTAGAGATTATTTTCTCTTCATTTTTAATAATTTTAGCTATTTCAACAGCTCTTTCGTGTTTTTCTTCTCCTTTTATGAAAAAAGCGATTAAATAACTAGTATCTAAAAAGATCATAATTCACCATTTCGTAGCTTTTTTACCTCTTCAGTTGCACTAAATGGTTCTTTTGCAGTTACTATGCCTGCCAATTTGAGAAAGTTATCTCCTTTTGTTTTTGCCTGCTTTTTTTCCTCTTTTTCAAGCAGTATTCCTTTTTTCAACAACTGATTTAACATTTCTGTCTGCGTAGTTTCTTTACTATTTGCGAGTATCTTTAATTCTTTTAACAGATCTCGTTCAATGTTCATAGTTGTTTTAACTTTTTGAGTTGACATAGAATCTTAAACTCCCAGTGTTGTATGGTAATATGTATGGCTATTTTACCATATAAATATTTCAGCATCAATTTTAATATTAAATAGAATATAAGTAATATTATATCTGTTGGTGAATACCTTAAATTCATTTAGTGATGGTATTTACACCCTAATACTTATATAAATGATGAGGATTATAAGGTAAGATGAATAGTGAAATCAGATCCAAAATCGAAATTGCTGGCTGTACGATCCATTATCGTAAAATATGGGCAATGTTGGGCTATTGTGGTGATGCCAAATATGTTCAAAGTAGATAATTATCATCATGGAGTCCACGTACATCCAGATAGAAAAGTCATCCCCATTAAAGACCCTGATATGATATATAATATTATTTACAATCATATCTGGAGAGAACAACGTTTAATTGAAGTTAAACTACGGAAAGAGTTGGGATTATGATATTAAAACTCATAAAAAAAAGAAGGGGAAGCAAATTCATCGAAGAATTGAAGGAGAAGTATGAATCATTGGAAAATCTCCAGAGATTAATAAAAAAAGACCCAGAAAACCTGTTATATCCCCTAGACTATGATGACTGGTTGTATTTTCTAGAACATCCTGACGAGATCATAGAAACTGAAGATACCCTATTTTTAAAAAGAACTGATCTGAAGATGTCAGACCTTGAGCTATTAGATGTAATCAAAAAAGAACATCCTAAATCTATAAGAAATCTCTCAACGATAATGAATAAGGATATTAAAGTAGTACAGCCGAAAGTTAGTAAATTAGCTGAATCTGGCCTTATTAAATTGGAACCCGGTTTAAAAAACGCTAAAAGACCTGTGGTTGACTTCAACAAGATTGTTATCGAGATTTAAAATCAAACTACGGATGATGTAATTCTTATTTTGTATTTGAACTATATTTTATAAATCATTAGGTAAATTTAAATATAATATATAATATAATAAATATTAGGTGATGCCGTTGATAGCTACAAAGGTGTATGATGGAAATCAAACCGTTATTCCTGCTTATTTGAGAAAGAAATACAACATACAACCTGATGACATTGTGGAATGGTACGAAGAAGATGGGGAAATTAAGGTACAATTCAGGAAGAAAGTAAAGTTAGAAGATGTAATTGGTTCTGTAACTTTAAAAGAAAAAACAGATGCAGTGAAACTCAAAAAAATGGCTCAGAGAGGAGAAAAATACAAAAGGTGATTAGTTGATCTTTGTAGACTCCTCTTTAATTATCGCCATGGTCTTAACTAAAGACCAATGGCATCAAAAGGCGGTGCAGCTTATAAAGAAAATCAATAATGAGGAGAAAGTGATCTCTGATTTGATGGTTGCTGAAAGTATCACATCCATAGGAGATAGAAAAGGAGGAAAAGAAGCAATAAATATTTTTAACTATCTTCAGGACAACTTCACAGTCATATCAACTGATTTTGAATTTTTAAAATCAATCAAAAGACAATATTTAAAATATGATGGAACATTATCAATTGCAGACACTTCAGCAGTTGAAATAATGAAAAACATGAAAATAACCCAAATAGCTAGCTTTGACAGGGATTTTGATAAAGTAGAAGGAATTGTGAGGATACATTGAAAAAAAGGATGTTGGTTAGATTTATGTCATCGATATATGATAAAATTTTATTTTGTTAACCATTCTATAGCAAGACTCGATTAATGTAAATTTCAAAGACACAAATCTTAAACTAAAAATTCATCCAATATTAGTTTGTTTTCTAGGATAACAAAAATCAACATTACATAACGGGATAAACCGTGCAGTGAAAGGGTGGGTATAGTAATGGAAATAACAAAAAGATGCGAATGCGGGGCTCATAATCCTGTGGATGCTAAATACTGCCATGAATGCGGAATAGAAATAGAAAAACACTCTAAATATGCAGGCATAAGTCTATTAGGATTTGCATGCTTATTTTTGGAGTTAGCGTCAATACCAATGTTAATATTATTAATAGTAGTTGCATGGGATCGTTTATTTGAAATAAATGAATTTTTGATATATTATATTGTATTCCAATTATTAACAATAGGAATAGGAGTCTATTTGTACACAAGGCCCGAAAAATTCGCAATTAAAAGGGGAAAATTCATATTAACCTTTTTAGCAGCTTATTTCGCGATAATTTTGATAATCATATTAATTTCTCAAATTTGGTAGGTTCCATCCATAAGTTCTAACGTATTACAAGTTACTTCACTGTTCCCACATTTACTTCGTTAAACCGTTATATAACGAAATAGAACTAACTGATAAACAAATAGATCATATGGTATATGATTTGTATGGGTTAACTGATGATGAAATAAAAATTATAGAAAATTCATTAAATAAAGGGTAACATATCTGA